>Ga0154774_1111_pt5 | contig 24378 bp, 20 predicted proteins | sample Rifle2008BG16ft_FD_105782 | JGI IMG/M metagenome (GOLD analysis project Ga0154774, IMG submission 105782) | Chloroflexi bacterium RBG_16_57_11
GGTGACGGCGATCTCCAGATGAAACTGGCACAAAGCGGTCGACGCCTGGCCGAAGATACTTACGATTGGCGGGTCGTGTTAAAAAAATTGGATCAAGTCATCAAATAGACAACATGAAACGAACAAATATAATATTAGGCCTAACGCTTAGTCTGGCAGTAATTTTACGCCTCGCGGCATCCGTTTACCTGGGCAATGCGGTAGAGGCACTCCCCGGCACCGCAGACCAGCTCTCGTATCACAACCTGGCTTTGCGTTTGTTGGGCGGGCACGGTTTTACCTTTGGCGAGCCATGGTGGCCTTCAACGGCTGCTGAGGCGCCTACAGCGCATTGGAGCTATCTCTATACCTTTTATGTATCGTTGGTTTATCTGCTGTTTGGCCCTCATCCCTTGATCATCCGGTTGATCCAGGCCGTACTCGTAGGTTTGTTACAACCCTATCTGGCTTTCTGGCTGGGCAAGCGTGTATTTTCCACTTCAGTAGGTCTTTTTGCCGCCGGGTTGACGGCGATCTACCCTTACTTTATCTACTATTCAGTCACGTTAATGACCGAGCCGTTTTACATTGTTGCTATACTGGCGGCGCTCTGCTCAGCTATCCTTCTGCGGGAGGCGCTCCAGGCCAACAACGGCAAGATGAACCGGAAAATCATGGTGTATAGCCTGGCGCTGGGGCTTTGTCTTACGATAACCATTTTGTTACGCCAGCTTTTTGTCCTTTTCATCCCCGTGCTCTTTTTCTGGATTTGGATGGCCAACGGCTGGCGAATTAACCGGCAGCTCGTATTTTCAGTATTGGTCTCCGGTACTCTGGTGATTCTGACGGTCCTGCCTTTTACGATTTATAACTACCAGCGCTTCCAACGCCTTGTCCTCCTCAACACCAACGCAGGGTTCGCCTTCTTCTGGGCCAATCATCCCATCTATGGCACCCGGTTCATCCCGATCCTGCCGCCGGAGGTGGCTGGTTATGACGAATTGATCCCTGCCGAGCTACGCAAGCTCGATGAAGCGGCGCTTGATCAGGCTTTATTGAAGGCAGGTGTACAATTTGTTATCCAGGATCCGGTAAGGTATTTCTGGCTGTCCCTGAGCCGCATCCCAGCGTTCTTTATGTTTTGGCCATCGAGGGAATCCGACCTGATCAGCAATGTCGCACGTGTAGGTGGTTTTGGCCTGTTGCTTCCATTTATCTTGTATGGTCTGGTCCGATCGTTCATTCCAAAACCACCGGTTCAACAATTTACGTCTCATTCGACCTCAAACTTGTTGGTGCTATTCATCCTCTTCTACACACTGATCCACCTGCTTTCCTGGGCTCTGGTGCGTTATCGATTGCCGGTTGATGCGGTATTTATGATCTACGCCGGCCTGGCATTTGCAGATCTGTCGGCCTGGTTAGGATCTAGCTTCAATCCAAAACATGGGAAGCTTATTACGGTCGAAACTGTCTAGTATTGACGATCTTTAATTAAAACCGGAATCGTCACATTACCCCCCTTTTTACGTCTTAGATTCAGAAAGCTGTCCGTTCTAACTGTCTTTCTTTTTGTTATTATTTAAGATTATTACAAAAACTTTATCCGTATCCAGTTTTTTTAGGGATGGGCAGCCTCAATTCGATGAGTCGGGATGAATATTTTATTTGTAGTTCCGTATACACCCAATCTAATCCGCGCGCGCTCTTATAACACTGTTCGAAAGCTGGCAGAGCGTGGGCATAGAGTCCACCTGGTTACTTTATGGACGAATGAGGAAGAGCGAAACAATATCGAGGAACTGAAGAAATACTGCAATTCTGTCCGAGCATTTTCGATGCCCACCTGGCGGTCACTGGTGAATAGCCTGGCTGCATTGCCAACCACTCAGCCACTACAGGCCTGGTATAGCTGGCAGCCGCAAATGGCAAGGTATGTGTTGGCCAGCCTCGAAAAGGATGAGATCGATGTGGTTCATGTCGAGCACCTGCGTGGGGTCAAGTATGGTCTGTATTTGAGGTCGCGTTGGTTGAACCATCAAAAACCTGCGCGCGCGTGCCCTCCAATCGTTTGGGATAGCGTCGATTGCATTTCATATTTATTCCGGCAATCAGCCGTAAATAGCAAACGGCGGTCTTTTCGATGGATCACGCATTTGGAACTTAAGCGGACGGAGAGATTTGAGGCGGAATTAACCAGGAAATTTCCTGCTATTCTGGTCACCTCGCAGAAGGATAAAAATGAGCTATTGGCGCTCAAGAATTCCACATTATCCGCTTCTAAGTTGAATGTTTTTCCAATCGGTGTCGATTTGGATTATTTCTGCCCGAACCCACAGGTAAAACGTGAGGTTGCTACCATCGTGGTGAGTGGCAAGATGAGCTATCATGCCAACGTCTCGATGGTGATCTATCTGTTCGAGCAAATCATGCCGCTGGTTTGGACCAAGCGCCCGGAGGTCAAGCTCTGGATTGTGGGTAAAGACCCGACCCCTGAGGTCAAGGAGATAGCCCACCACCCGAACGTTACGGTCACCGGGATGGTGCCAGATTTACGCACCTACCTGCAGCGTGCCACAATCGCTGTTGCACCGCTTACCTATGGCGCCGGGATGCAGTTTAAGGTCCTGGAGAGCATGGCTTGCGGGACACCCGTTGTAGCGACACCGTTAGCAGTTTCTGCCCTAACGGAGGCTGTTCACGATCGCGATCTGATGGTCGCTGAGGAACCGGATGAATTTGCTGCGAAAATTATCCAGTTGCTCGATGATGCCCGTCTACGCCATAGCGTAGGAGAATCGGGCCGTTATTTTGCTGAGCAACATTTTTCTTGGGACCGTCTCGTAGGACAATTGGAAGAGGTTTACAATGGAGTCATCAAAAACAATAACACAACTGGGACGGGATGAACTCCGCAAATCTGAGGCAGGCTGGGTGAAGATATTTACCCCACAAAGAATTCAATGGTCATTATATACTATGACCTTGATCTTTAATGATTTGCTGATGATGGGTTTTTCGTTTCGGTTGGCTTACTTCATTCGCTTCAATATTTCCTTGCCGATTTTCGAGACAGACGTTATTCCCAATATCCAATACTATCAAACGGTGACATTATTCATTGCCATGTTTTGGTTGGTGATTTTTATATTCATCGGATTGTACTCAAAAGAACAATTACTCGGTGGCCCGCAAGAATATGCCCTGGTTTTCCGGGGAACCACGATCGCCATTTTGCTGGTGATCATATTTGATTTCTTACAACCCATGCTCCTGATTGCCCGTGGCTGGCTGATTCTTGCCTGGAGCCTGTCTTTTATTTTTATTTGTGCAGGACGTTTCTGGCTTCGGCGAGTGGTCTATTATCTGCGCCGCTATGGCCTGTTCATCTCTCGGGCTATCATTGTTGGCGCGAACAATGAAGGCATTTTGCTGGCCAACCAGCTATCGAAACCGCAATATTCCGGGCTGCAAATCGTTGGTTTTGTCGACAAGAAGTTTTCTCCGGACACCGTACCGACCCGAGGCCTGCGCGTGCTGGGAAATATGAGCCATCTCGATAGCATTATCGAAAATTATCAGGTGCGTGAGGTGATCCTTGCCAGTAGCTCGATCACCAGCCGGGATAAGCTGTTGGAAATTTTTCAGACATATGGCATGTCGGACCGGGTCAATGTCCGCATGTCCTCCGGGCTGTATGAAATTATGACCACCGGGCTGCGGGTGCGTGAATTTGCATTTGTGCCTCTGGTCTGTGTCAATAAGGTCCGCCTGACCGGTTTCGATAACTTGTTGAAATGGATGTTGGATTATGGCTTAACGATTCCTGCTTTGATCTTGCTCTCACCGGTGATGCTGGTCATCGCTATTGCGATCAAGTTGGATTCTCCAGGCCCGATTATCTATCGCCGCAGGGTGATGGGAGTGAACAATCGCCAGTTCGATGCGTTTAAATTCCGCACGATGCGCCTCGATGGCGACGAAATCCTGGCCAAATCTGCTGAGCTTCAGGAAGAACTGAATACGAAACGGAAACTCAAGAATGACCCGCGCCTCACACGGCTCGGTGGATTCCTGCGAAAACTCAGCTTGGACGAGCTCCCCCAATTGTTCAATGTCCTGCGTTACGAAATGTCGTTGGTCGGGCCAAGGATGATCCATCCGGATGAGATGAGAGAATATAACCAATGGGGTATGAATCTGTTGACCGTCCGCCCGGGGATCACAGGTTTGTGGCAGGTAAGCGGACGATCGGATCTCTCCTATGCCGACCGGGTCCGATTGGATATGCAATATATCCGTAATTGGAGTATCTGGTTGGATCTTCAACTACTGGTGCAGACAATCCCAGCAGTCCTAAGGAGCAGGGGGGCTTACTAACCGAGGGCTACAATAAATGATCATTGTCCAGACACCGTTACGTGTCAGTTTCTTTGGTGGTGGGACGGATTTTCCTTCCTACTTCATGGAAGAGGGGGGGACGAATATCCTGAGCTCTGCCATCGATAAGTACATCTTTGTGACGATTAAGAAACGCTTCGACTCCAAGCTACGTGTGGGTTACACCCGCACGGAGATCGTTGATACCGTGGATGATGTTCAACACGAGCTAATCCGTGAGTCGATGCGCCTGACAGGCATTCAAAAAGGTGTTGAGATAACAACGATGGGCGACATCCCCGCGGGTGCTGGATTAGCCTCATCGAGCGCGGTTACAGTAGGGGCGCTTCACGCTATGTATACCTACCTGGGCGAGCCAGTCACTGCCCATCAATTAGCGAAAGAAGCCTGTGATATCGAAATCAACCAGCTGAACAAACCGATAGGAATACAGGATCAGTACATCTGCGCATTGGGTGGTCTCCGCTTTTTGGAATTTCACCCCGACGGAAATGTGGTGAGCGAAAAAATTGAGTTGGAGCCGCGCCTGCGCTATCGATTGAATGAGAGCTTGCTTCTTTTCTACACTGGAATTACTCGCAAGGCCGATTCGATCCTGGACGAGCAGAAAGCGAATATCAGGAACAGTCGAAAACTGTTGCATCGGATCAAATTCATGGCCTGCCAGGCAAGGGAAGAATTGTTATCGGGAAATCTGGATATTATCGGTACCCTGCTACACGAGAACTGGATGCTGAAGAAACAGTTAGCCAGTCGCGTATCCAACTCCACCATTGATGCGATCTATGACGCAGCGCTGAACGCAGGCGCAATCGGCGGGAAGATCACCGGCGCAGGGGGCGGAGGCTTTCTATTGCTTTATTGTCCATATGAGAAGCGAGAATCGGTTCGCGATGCTTTGAGCACGCTGGAGGAAGTCCCCTTCAATATCGAGCCGGATGGCTCGAAGGTGATTTTCAATTACCGGCGGTAGCTGCATCCTGCCGTCGCCGGTCATTTTTACTTCACTCAACGATGGAGTATAAATCGATGAATATTTTGTTAACGGGCGGAGCCGGTTATATTGGCTCGGTAGTTTCGGAGCAGTTGATCGACCGTGGGGAACGTGTGGTGGTATTCGATAACCTGTACCAAGGACACCGCGCGGCAGTGCAGCCGGATGCGAAATTCGTCCAGGGTGACCTGTCAGATCGCTCTGCGGTGAAGCAGGTCTTTGATGAAAATGCTTTCGATGCAGTGATGCATTTTGCATCCTATACGCTGGTGGGTGAATCGATGGACAAGCCCTTCAAGTATATCGGCGATAATGTGACAAATGGGCTGAACCTGTTGCAAGAGGCAGTTGCACATGGAGTGCGCCGCTTTATTCTGTCTTCAACGGCGAATCTATTTGACCGACCTGCCCGTATTCCGATTGACGAAAATGAACAGATCATCCCTGGTAGCCCGTATGGCGAAAGCAAATACTTGTTGGAGCGGATTCTGGCCTGGCTGGACCATACATCTGGCCTGAAATATGCTGCTTTGCGCTATTTTAACGCCGCCGGAGCCAGTGAGCGCTTTGGCGAAGACCATACACCCGAGACGCATCTGATCCCGTTAGTTCTTAAAGTTGCACTTGGAAACTTTCCGCACATCCAGGTGTATGGCGGCGATTATCCTACTCACGACGGGACATGTGTGCGTGATTACATTCATGTCGTCGATTTGGCGCAAGCTCATATCCTTGCATTACAAGCGCTCGACCGTGGTAGCCGGGTGTATAACCTGGGGAATGGTCAGGGTTTTAGCGTCAAGGAAGTCATAGAAACCTCCCAGCGCGTTACCGGCCGCTCAATCCCGTCTATTGTGCGAGACCGTAGACCGGGCGATCCGGCAACGCTGATCGCCAGTTCGGAACAGATCCGCACAGAGTTGGGTTGGATACCCAAATACCCTAACCTGGAGGATATCATTCGAAGCGCCTGGGAGTGGCATTTAAGCCATCCGAATGGTTATGAAGGCTAGCTTCATACGCCGTAGTGAACGATAGCGTGGTAAACTATCTGAATTGTAAAAATTAGGTGTGATTGGAGACAACTATGGTCAACCATCCAGATTCGGTCATACTGAATGGGATCAAGAACGAAATGCAATCGGAAGATCCGTTGAATCAATACCTGACAGAGCTGGAGGAGGCGGTGCGCCTGTTAAGGCGTGATACACTTTGGCAGGCAACCCAGATTTTATTCGACGCCTGGCGACGTGCGGCACAAATCTTCATCCTCGGGAATGGCGGCAGCGCTGCCACGGCTTCGCACATGGCGAACGATCTGAACAAGCTAACCATCACGCCTGGAAAACCACGCTTCAAGGCGATCGCCTTGACTGACAACATTCCTCTGATGACTGCCTGGGGAAACGATTCATCATACGAAGAAATTTTTGCTGAACAAATGACCAATTTCATTCAGGCCGGTGATGTTGTGGTGGCGATCTCAGCCAGTGGTAACTCGCCAAACGTCTTACGTGCGGTGCAGGTCGCACGCCAGCATGGCGCGATTACAATCGGCCTGACAGGCGACATCGGTGGTAAGCTTAAGAATATGGTGGATTACTGCGTTTTGACCCCAACGGGACATATTTGCCAGCAAGAGGACTGTCATCTGATTGTAGAACACGCGATAGCCAATACATTGAAAAAGTTGGTAGAATTAGAATAATATCATTTTTTATTACCTAATTCGGCGCGAGGCTGGTAAACTAATTGGAATGAACCGCGCTGTTTTTCTGGACCGTGACGGGGTAATCAACGCCATGGTTTACAATGTTGAATTTGGCCTGGTCGATTCTCCCGCCAACCCGCGAGAATTTACCTTGCTTCCGGGGGTGCCCGAAGCAATCCGGGTGATTAATAATTTGGGTTTCCTGGCGGTCGTGATCTCAAACCAGCCAGGTATTGCCAAAGCCAAGTTTTCTGAGCCATTGCTCGAAGCTATGACGCATCAGATGATTTCTGAGCTGGCGGCCTATGGGTCGCGGATTGACTCGGTTTACTATTGCTTTCACCACCCTGATGGGGTGATTGAAGCATATCGGAAAACCTGCGATTGTCGCAAGCCAAAGCCTGGTTTGCTGCTTCGCGCGGCCGATGAATTGGATATTGCGTTGGACCAATCGTATTTCATCGGAGATGGGATCACAGATATGCAAGCAGGTAAGGCAGCTGGTACAACGAATATCCTGGTCTATCCCAGCTCAAGATGTTATATCTGTGAGGAACTCAACCGGCATCATGTTCAGCCACACTATATCGTGCCCAGTCTGCACGATGGTGTTATACTGATCCAACAAGTCGAGACGGATTCTACTGGCCGTCTTAAGGGTGAGAAATCTGATGGAAATCAAGCAGTATCTTGAGCCACTCATCAAGTGGTGGAAGTTGATCCTTGTCGCCTGCCTGTTAGCGGGCATTTCCAGTTTTCTTATAATAAGTCGGCAGCCGCCAACTTATCAGACGCGGGTGTCGCTGGTCATTGGACGGGCAGTTTACGAACCCAATCCATCCGGCGGTGAGATGGGGTTGGCGCAGCAACTGGCGGCATATTACGCCAATATCGCCGAGCGCGAGGTCATCCGGAATGCAACCATGACCGCCTTAAATCTCAGATGGTTACCAGCCTACGCCTCCCAAGCGGTACCGAACAGCCAGATCATCGAAATAACTGTTACAGACACAGATCCAGTTCGAGCTCAAGCGGTAGCGAATGAACTGGCCAACCAGCTCATTAAGCAAAGTCCGAGCAATCCTGATCTGAAGGAGCAAAAGCGCCAGGAGTTTATTCGCCAACAACTTGAGCTTTTAGAGACCCAGATCCAGGATACGCAGGAGCAAATCGCCCAGCAAGAGAATGAAATGGGCACTTTGAACAGTGCACGTCAGATCGCCGAAGCCCAGGCCGATTTAACTGCCCAGCGCCAAAAGCTCACCACTTTGCAAACCAACTATGCCACGATGCTTGGCACCTCGCTTGGACGCGCCTCCAATAGCCTGAACATTATAGAGACCGCTGCACTGCCGACCCGCCCGATCGGACCGAATCGAGGCACGATCATCCTGATGTCAATCGCGATTGCTTTTATGATCTCTGCTGGGGCGGCATATCTCATCGAGTATCTGGATGACTCGATCGAAACTCCAGAAGAGATTAACCGGGTCATGAAGCTGCCAGTGATTGGCTTTATACCCGAAATCGACAATGATGTCCATAAAGCCACCATTGTGGCAGAAAAGCCCAGGTCGGTGGTGGCGGAGTCATTTCGTGCCGTGAAAGTCAGTCTCGATTTCGGCCAAGTGGATGTTCCTGCTAAATCATTCCTGGTTGCCAGTGTGAGCAAGACTGAGGGCAAGTCCATGATCGCCTCAAATCTGGCAATGACTTATGCTTTGAGTGGCAAAAAGGTGTTCTTGCTGGATGCGGATTTGAGGCGACCAAGCCTGCATACCTATCTTGATCTGCCAAATGCTAAAGGTCTTACTACCCTCCTGCTTCACCCCGAAAAATCCATTCAGCAATGCGCTCAGTCGTTACCAATCGGCAACCTTTCGGTGATCACAGCTGGAAATTCTGTGGAGAATCCGAGTGATCTGATTGGTTCCCAGAGGATGAAAGATATTCTGTTGGAGCTATCTGAACGCTCGGACTATCTGATTGTCGACGGCCCGCCTGTTTTGGTGACTGATTCGACCATCCTCTCGACGGCTGTGGATGAAGTCTTGATTGTGGTTGGTTATGGACTTACACGTCGATCCGAAGCGGCTGTGGCATTGAAAAGACTTGAAAGCGCTGGAGCAAAGATTGGCGGGGTGATTCTAAATCGTATCCCACGCAACAACCGGGCTTATTACCGGCTGTATCACTATGATTATGGGATGCCTGCCGAAGATACACGGTCGATCAAGCTTGGGAAGTTCCACTTCCCTATGAAATTCAACCGTCCAGTGAACAAGAAGAAAAAACCAGCCTCTCACGATACATCTGATCTGGGCGATCAGGTCGCTTCGAGGGTTGATAAAACCATTTAACCGCTCAAAGCCACTTTGTGAGGAGAAGCGCTGTGGATATTATAATCTGCAGCGCTTTTTGTTTTAATTTTTCTTATTGGAATGTCAGTATAATAAGCATCTCGAAAGCAATCATTGACATGGTTTCTTGGAAAGATAAAATGCCAACCAATCTTCCACCGGATTATTTTGAAGCTGAAAAGCGTTTTCGCGAGGCACAGACTCCTGGAGACAAGGTCCTCTGCCTGGAGGAGATGATCAGCACGGTTCCGAAACATAAGGGCACCGATAAGCTGCGTGCAGACTTGCGCCGCCAGCTCTCAAAACTAAAAGATGAGGCAAAAACTCTTAAGAAACATACTGGTCACCAGACATCTTTTTATGTAGAGAAGGAAGGCGCTGGTCAGGCTGTAGTGATAGGTCCGACGAATGTTGGGAAATCTGCGCTGGTGGCAGCGTTGACGCATGCTGAGCCTGAAGTTTCCTCGGCGCCATATACCACCTGGAAGCCCCTCCCAGGTATGATGCATGTGGAGGATATCCAGATCCAGCTGGTGGATACGCCGCCCTTGGATCGCGAATTTGTCGAGCCTGGCCTTTTCGACCTGATTCGACGGGCGGATTTGGTCCTGTTGACGGTGGATCTGCAGACCGATCCACTACTACAGTTGGAAGAGACACTGCTGCTATTAGAGGAGCATCGCATCTCCTCGCCTGACCGCCGGGATCGCTATGCCAGCCAAGACCGGATGGTCTTTATCCCGCTGCTGATCCTGGCAAACAAATGCGATGATGAAAACCTTACTGAGGTTTATGATCTTTTTTGCGCTCTCTTAGGTGAGGAATGTCCGATGATCCCGATTTCCGCTGCGACCAGGTGGAATTTTGATGTGCTGAAGAAACAGGTCTATCAAGCGCTTGAGATCATTCGCGTTTACGCTAAACCACCAGGCAAGGACCCGGACATGGAGCGGCCTTTTGTTTTGAAAAGAGGCAGCACGGTCGCGGAGCTGGCGCGAAAAGTTCATCGCGATTTTTATGATAAGCTAAAATCGGCGCGCGTGTGGGGTAGCAGCGCCTTCGAAGGACAGATGGTACAGCGCGATTATGAGCTAAAAGATGGAGATATCGTCGAGTTGAGGGTCTAAAAGTTAGTTGTTCGTTTTTCACAAGTTTCGATGATAACATAAAATCTGATACAATCGAAACAGCCGGGTCAATATCTCAGGTCTGCTGTGAAAAGACGCGCCAATCACCGCTACTCATATCCCCTGTGGCTACTTGGTTTCATTTTATCCGTTGTTGCCTGTAAACTGCTCGATACCTCCAGCGATTTGCAATCGACCGCTTCAGCCGTTTATGCCCAACAGACCAGCCTTGCGCGTACGGTCTCAGCCATTGAAGCGGCGACGGTTTTGGAGGCGACTCTGGAACCTCAGGCTATATTATCCACACAACCGGTTACTCCGGCCTCAGGGGTAATCAGCCCAACCGGATCCGAGATTGCCCCTTCAAACGGGACCGTACCGGATATCACCGAGGAGCGCCTGCTTAAATCGGCCAAAATCCTGCTGTTTGAGGATATGTCGGCTTCGCGTTACATTCGCCTGGTAAAAGAAGCCTTGGATGAGGCCGGCTATTTTTACCTGGATGTTGGCAGCGCCAAAGGCTGGTTCAAGTCACAATTGCTCTCTGGCGTGGAGTGGGACCTTGTGATCGCCGCCGCTGAGGCGGAGCGCGAGTTTGGAGGGGAGCTCTTTGAATATATGGATGCACATCTGGCGCGTGGTGCAGCAGTAATTATAGAAAATTGGGACCTGGACAATGCTCCTCTGGGCCGTGTAAAACCGATCTTGGACCGCTGTGGTGTGTCTGTACAGGACGACTGGTATGAGCCGGAGATGCGCGTTTTTTACTGGTCGGATCCAGCGAACCCGATTCTTAACTACCCCAATCGCCTGACCTCCGGTTTACGCAATGCCGCTCCCCTATGGCGCGGGGATGTTGGCGACCTGCTGCAATCGAAACCATTTATGAGTACGCAACCAGGGGATGCGCTGATCCTGGCCTCCGATAATCACTCTTCGGTAAATGACCATGGTTTGCTGGTGACTTGCCTGGATGGACGGATGATATTACAGACCTTTCGCTCGCACGAATATCATCACGATGATATGGTCGCGTTGTGGCAAAATTATATCTATCACACCCTAAGCAACCACTTTGCTTATACACAGGCAAGTCTACCAACCCCGGCAGCCACTTACTTGCCGGCTCCGCAGCCTGAGAGGCCGATGACCGAAAGACCAACACCGGGCCCCGATTATACCCTTCCGCATGCCTGCGGCCCTGCTCTCACCGCCCGCCTCGTCGAAGCGCCGGTTTACAGGAGAGACCTGTTCGAACACCATGCTTCGGGTACCTTCGTAATCCTCCGGCTGGAGCTGGTCAACCAGAGCACTTTCCCAATCCAGATTTGGGACCAGGATTACAGCCTCCAGGGTGAAATCAACGTAAAAGAGGTCACCTACCCGCCGCACGCCGCTGCCACGGGCTATCTCTATATCGAGAGGCCCTCAAATATGTACCAGGATCTCATCCAACCTGGGGAGACATGGCGCTCTTCAGTAGCTTTTGATGTGCCGCCTGAAGGCCAGCGATGGAGGTTGGTACTACGACCAGGCAGCGAGTTTGACCAGCAAGTTTGCGAGGTCAGCCTGCCTCTGGACCGCTAGATCTGTATGAATTCGTTTAAGACATTTGTCGCAAATTTCACCAATCCTACAACGAATTTATAGTTACTCATTTATAATTGTTTAGCTGGCTTACCTTCAGGGTATGCTGGTGGGATTTTTAATCTATTTGATAAGAGACTGATCGCTCAGAGAACCGGGAATTATGCCATGTTGGATCAACTGCTTGCTGTCATTGCCGTTTTAGCCTGGGTCTGGTTTGTGGCTTTTTTAGCCTCGGTCACTCTCCATGCCTACCGGGTGGGTGGGATGAGGCAGGCCTTACGATCCTTCGTGTCCTTTCGGGTTCTGGTTGGATTACTGGTAGTGATCGGCCTTTCACTGCTTAGCGCCAGCCTGGTTTTTGTTGAGCCGCAAGAAGCTGGAGTGGTGATTTCGATCATTAGCCCGAATGGGTATCGGGAACAACCGTTGCGCTCGGGATTGCGAGCGATTGTGCCGCTTGCGGAACGGGTTGTGCGTTATCCTATCTACTGGCAGACCTATACCATGTCCTCGGACACACAGGAAGGCTCCAAGACCGGCAATGATTCGATTTCTGCCCGCACTTCGGATGGACAAAGTGTTTATCTGGATAGCTCGGTCATCTATCGGATCGATCCAAATGAGGTCATCCGGGTGCACACGGATCTGCAAAACCGATATGTAGAAGACTTCATCCGTCCGGTGATGCGTGGCGTCATCCGAACCGAGGTGTCGCAGTTTACAGCCGACGAGATAAACAGCTCTAAACGTAAGAACCTCGAAGCTAACCTGGAAGAGTTGCTGCGAACGACCTTTGGTGATAAAGGATTTACTTTAGATCGTTTCTTATTGCGCAACATTGCCTTCTCAACCCAGTATGCTTCTGCGATCGAGCAAAAACAGGTCGCCGAGCAAGACCGCATTCAGCGTGAATATCAGGCGGAGCAGATGCGCAAGCTGGCGGAGGGAGAGCGGGACAAGCTGAAAATCGAAGCCGATGGTCGGGCTGGAGCGGTTGAGCGTGAAGCCCAGGCCAAGGCGACAGCGACAGTGCTGCAGGCACGTGCCGATGCCGATGCGCTCAGATTGATCAATCAAGCACTGCAACGCGATCCTTCATTGCTGCAATATCGGTATATCGATAAGCTTTCCCCCAATATCCAGGTCATGTTATTGCCCAATAACACACCATTGTTGCTTCCCTTGCCTGATCTGACGGGTGGCTCGGGCTCCGCTGGCGACTCGCCCACCGTCACACCGACGATTACAGATACGATCACCAACACGTTGAACATTCAACCGGTGGTGCCCAACACCCCGACTGCTACACCTACAGCAACTTCTACACGATGACCGACCCGAGGAATTGGATTGTGTTATAATTCCGCAATCTAGCCTATGGCAAGCTCCCAAATTTGATTTCGTAAGGAGAGAACCATGCAGTTACTTTTTCTACTATTGGTTGCCGGGGTGGTTGGTTATTTTATCGCTCGCAGCAGATTGAGCAAGCCGATCGACGATGCAACCGGGAAAGTTGCCGAATCCTCACGGAGTGTGGCAGATAAGACCGAAGGATGGTGGCGGCGGACTTTCGGCAAAAAAGACCAGACTGCAGAGCAGGTCATCGAAGGGTCGGCGGTGGATGCACCACCACAGCCAGCCGAAAAGCAAACCAGCCGTCGAAAGAGTGCGGATACGACCCCCGAATCGAGCGAATAACGGGACCGAATTCACAACCGTATAGACCAGGCAGCCTGAAAAAAAGCCGCCTGGTCTTTTCATTTCATTTAACTTAGCCCCACTTCAAGACATACTGTACCAGCTCGGAGTATTGTTTGGCGGCGCGGCTTTCCTGCGCCATCTCAAAGATCGTTTTCCCCTCGACAGCGCACTCGCGCAGGATCGTGGCGCGATGGATGGGGGCGAGCATCGAGCCGCTGAAACGTTTCTGAAGGTCTTGTAAAGTGGCCTTGCTTTCCCGCGTCACGGTATCATAGAATGTAGGTAAGATGCCAAGGACACGCCCCTGCCATTTAAATTCCTCGTGGATACGCTTGAGAGTCTGGGCAATGTTATATACGCCATCGGTTGCCAGATAATCCACGGCACATGGCACCAGCACGCCGTCTGCCGCCCATAACGCCTGCTCTTGCAGCTCGCCCACACTGGGTGAGGTGTCAATAACAATGTAATCAATACCATCCTTCTGAGCAGGAATAACCAGCCTGGTATGAAGGAACGAAATCGGTGTGCGTTGAACGGTGAGGACGGTCTGAGCGGTGGATGTTTTGCGATCCCCCAAGATGACCAACAGATTTTCCCGGTCGGTCAGGCGCGTCACCTGGGAAAAAGGTGACTCGCTCACCAGCAGATTGAACGCGCCCGGTTCAGGCTTGAGCCCGAGGAGGGTGGCACACTGACCTTGTGGATCGAGATCTACCAGCAAAACCCGCTTGCCTTGCAGTACCAGGCCATGCGCCAGGGTGACTGCCGTTGTAGTTTTCCCAACGCCGCCTTTCTGGTTGGCTACGGTTATTGTTTTCATCATAGCACCTCCGATAGCGGACGGTATGGGTCATTCAGGTGTGGCTGAGGCTGGCGGTATGAAATCGCTGGGCCAGGAGGTGAAACTGTTGTAGATGATCTTGTTCAGGTTCGCTTTCAAGCTGTAGCTGAGTTTATTTTCCATGTCGATCGTCTCTTCTAAAAAGACCTCCCTGAGGTCGGTAAAGCTCAAATCGGCATTGGATAGGTTTACGCCGGCCATCGAGGTGGGCAAGAAACGCTTGCCCCACATGCGAGTCTCGCTCAGATTCGCGGCGCAGATGTAATCGCTCGCGTTGCGCCAGATTTCGCTGTAATAGAAATCGCTGCCAGCATCCTCATCGAACCGCACCGGCACATCCGCTACGGTGCTATCATTCGTGACCAGGAAAATACCATTCAAACAATCGCTTTGCGCCAGGAAGCTGAAAAGCTCAGCGTATGTCAGGTCAGCGGTGAAGGTAACCGGTGTTGAGCTCCACAGGCTAATGCCATCCAGGTTGACCTTCGAGAGGTCTGTGCCAGACAGGTTCGTTCCGGCCAGCCTGGCGCCGAGCAGACTCGTATCGTCCATTTTGGCGCCTTTCAGGTTTGCCCCCCGTAGATCCGCGCCTGACAGATCCACTGCACTCAGGTTCGCCTCACGTAAATCGGCGTGACGGAAATTTGCCCTGGTGAGGACCAGGCCTTGCAAATCGGCATTTGCCAGCTTAGCAGCCTGAAAATCAGCGCCAGACAGATTGGCGCCGTAGAGTATGGCTTTGATGGTTTGCGTCACGCCGCCAATTTCACGCGAGTCGACAACCGTCACGGGCGCAGAAGTACTTCGGCTCAGGTCAGCTTGTGTGAGGTCGGCCCCGGTGAGCGCCGCGCCGGCCAGATAGCTGCCCGAAAGATCGGCGCCGCGTAAGATCGCTCCAGCTAGAACCGTTTGTTCGATCTGTCCATTTTGGTCAGAGATATCGAACCGCGCATCGGTGAGGTCGGCTTTTTCCAGGATCGCACCAGACAGGCCTGATCCCGAAAATGAAGCCCGATTGAGCTTGGCGTTAGTCATCTGAGCGCCGTCAAAATACCCCTGTTTGCTCACGATCCCAGTCAAATCCGCGCTATGCAGGTTGGAACCAGATAAATCTGCGTCCGAGAAGCTGGCGCCTGCCAGATTTGCTTCAGGCAAAGATGCGCCCACCAGCTCGGCGCGATCCAGGGTAGCGCCGAGCAGATTGGCTTTGCTCAGGTTGGCGCCGAAGAGTTGGGATCCGCCCAGATTTACCCCGCTCAGATCGGCGCCGGAAAGATCAGCCCCGTTCAAATTTGCCTCTGTGATCAGGGCCCCGCTCATATTTACACCAGATAGAATGGCTCCGGTCAGATTGGCCTTATTCAGTTTGATGGCGGTGAGCTGAACGTTCTGGGTCAGGTCAATATCCTTCAAGATGGCGGAGGAAAGATCGGCACTGCTCAAATTGGTATTGAGCAAAGTCGCCCCGGTCAGGTTTGCACCCGTCAGGTCGGCGCCCAATAAAATCGCATCCGTGAGATTTGTGTTTACTAAGGAAGAATCGGCTAAGGTAGCCCCGCTCAGATCGGCTCCACTGAAATTTGCACCACGCAGCGATGCGCCGGTGAAGTCCGCGCCGTTCAGGATGGCATTTGTGAAATCAGCGCCTTCGAGTGATTTACCTCGAAATTCCTTGCCAGTCAGACTGGCGTTGGTGCAGCGGGGTGGGCAGCTCAAGTTGCGGTAGAAATAAATCCCACCGACCACGGCGAGGACTACCAGGAGTATCGCAGCTTCGTCAAGCCATTCGCGCCAATTGGATCGTTTTTGTTCGATTGGCTTCTTTTCACCCATACCTGTGCTACCTCCCTAGATAAATTGCTGAGGCTGGGATGTCAAAACCAAGCGGCCAGATGGTGTTCTCATCGTAGATGACGCCTTGTAAGATCGTGTCGTGCAAGAGGGGTTTCAGTCGCGCCTCCGTTAATGCAGCCACATGCCTGTCTGCCAGGACTCGGCTCATCGAAGCCTGGTTCAATGCAGCCCTCAAATCAGCGCCGGTGAGGTTTTCGTAAGATGATCCGTTTGTTGCGTTTGGAGGAGGGGGGATGGTTAATCTCGCGCCGGTCAGGTCTGCGCCGCGCAGGTCTGCACCGCTTAAATCCGCACCGATGAGAACAGTGCCATTCAGCTTAGCCTTGGATAGGTCTGTACCGGTCAGGTTGGTTCCAAAAAAGCTGCCACCGCTCAGGTTAGCGCCGCCCAGTTTCGTGCCCACCAGCTGGCTGAGATTGACCCACGATCCCGATAACCGGGCTCGGCCCATATCTGCGCCGCTAAAATCCGACAGGCTGAGCACGCTGCCGCTGAGCTCTGCGTCGACCAGCAGCGCACCACTCAAATTTGCTTCGGACATCTCTACCCCGTTAAGATTGAGACCACTGAGGTTGCAGCCGATCAATTCAGCACCACCGAGGCGAACACCATTCATCAAGCTCCGGGTCAGATCGACCCGGATCATAGAAACACCGCTCAAATCGGCTCCGCTTAAATCAGCATTGTCCAGTAAGGCGTTTCGCAGGTTGGCCAACGACAAGTCGCTACCCACCAGGCGTGCATCAGTCAATGAGGCGCTTTCCATGTTTGCCTGGGAGAGGTTAGCGCCGGTAAGATCGGCCTTGCTTAGATTTGTCTCAACCAGGTTGGCTTTACTCAAGTTGGCGTCCATCATCTGGGCGCCGGAGAAATCTTTGCCGCGCAGGTTGGCACTGCTCAGATTCACGCTGACGCAGTCATCCGGACAATCGCGCTGATCCCTTGACCTGCACCCGGCAAACAGGGCGAGGAGAAAGAAGAGCACGAGAAGCAACCAGCGCGCTACCCGCATGTCTGGTTCAGATGGATTGACCGAAGGATAATAGTTGATTCAAAGCCTGGCGACGTTGGTCGCAACCGCAGCTTTTCCCGGTCGATTGTTCATACAGTTTGGCCAGTTGGTCCACCCCGGTGAGATGGGCAAGATCGGCAACGGTGTTCCCTAATCCTTGACCGGCTTTCAATCCAGTGCGAATTTTCATGAGGTGAGATTCCCTTTCTATTCAGTCGTGTATTATAACAGCGGTAAATCCAAGCTAGAGATGATCAAGGATGAGCGATAACCAGTAAAGTCGGCGCGCGTTGGAGCACACATTGCAGTGCGCGCTCCAGGTTTTCCGGATCCAGAGCGCCAAAGCTTTCATCCAGTACAATCATGTCGGCCATTTGTAATAGAGTGCGAGCGATGAACAGACGGCTGCGCTCACCATGTGAAAGCTGCCAACCGCTCTCGCCAAGCATTTGCTGAAAGCCGGAAGGCATGCGCTGTAATACCTCTCCTAATCCCAGCTCCTGGCAGATATTTCCGGCTTCTTCCAGGTCTTCGGGCGTGGGTGGCCACCGGCGGCCTAGCAGCAAATTAAAGGCTAAAGTCTCAGAAAACACGTAGTTCTCCTGAAACTGAGGCGCCATCACCACCCGCTTACGCCATTCTTCCACACCGAGTAGCTGGCGGTCGAAACCCCAAAGCAGCAATGATCCGGATTCTGGCGCCCGCAACCCGGTCAGCACAGCCGCGAGGGTTGATTTTCCACCGCCGGATGGCCCTTCGAGCAGCAGCTGGTCGCCGGGAGAAATTTGCAAAGAACAATCTTGCAAGATCGGGCGTCCTGATGGGCGATAACGGAAGCTAAGATCGCGTGCTTGTACGAGCGCTTGTTTCCCCGTTTCCTGGGAAACCTGAGCCTGATTAGCTACCGTTGGATCCGGTGATTCGCCACGCCTCGGGGGCGTAAAGCCCAGGGCAGGCAACTGGCGTGGCCGATCGGCAGCCTCGAACAGAGGTCTAACCTGCTGCCAGGCATTTGCCAGGCTGGAGAGGCTTTGGGCGCCGGCAGTGAGCTTTCCCAACCCTTGCGAGGCCAACAGCACGCCGCCCAGGCTGATTGCCAGGGCTTGCGGGGTTGGGTTTGTGGCGACAAAAGCCAACGCGATCCCCGCCAGACCGACCAGGATCCAGCCTCGGGTGATGAATGAATTAATGAGAACGCCGATGTGGTCCATGTTCTCAGAGAGCTTCAGATAGCGATCCAACTCCTGGTCTTCATCCGTGTGCCAGCCTTGAGAATCCTGCTGGATCAGGCGTGTTCGGTGGCCAACCATCTCTTCGACCAAATGATTGGTCATTTCCCGGTAGGCGTCGGTCCATTCCCGGCTGGTACGGTAATATCTCCATAGGAGCAAGAGCGTGAGGATGGCCCAAATCACCAGGCTGGCCGCGCTTACGCTGCCGCTGGCGCCTTTTAACAGGATGACAACCGACAGTCCGAGCTCGATGAAAGAGAGCAGCGCCGTGAAGCCGCCGCTCAAAGCCAGCATTTCCACGGCTTCGGATTCCATCACCCGGTTCAAAAATTGGCCCATGCCCAGGTGGCGGATTTCCTCCGGGTCGAGCTTCAGCGTGCCCAGAATCAAGCGCTGCTTAAAAAGCGCCCCGGCGCCCATGGAAAGCTCACTTTGTGCATCGCTGACGATGATCTGGACCGGGATAGTAGATAGCAGCAGGAGCGCCCAGGCCAGCAGCCAGCCCATATCAAAGTGCCCTTGAAAAATCCCGCGGCCTATGACAAACCAGGAGGCCACAGAAAGCAATTGCTGGATAAAATACATCCCCAGCATGATCGCTGCCGGGCGGTAGACACCGGCATGGCGAAACTGGTTGTGAAGACCGGCAGAAGGCGGGAGTCGAAGCAGCCAGCCCGCTTCGATGCGCACGGAACCAAGCTGGTCGCGCAAAATCGCCTTGCGCGCCCGCTGCAATCGCTCGGCAGGTACTTCGGCATCCAGCAATACATGATCTATTTGTTCTGCAAGATATGCATCGTACGGTCGTGTTAGCAGGGCGCGCAGCGCCTCCAGGCTCAGCCGACGGATGCGTAAATCCGGGCACAAAATGGAAATCCTGCCGCGCGCCCCACTCAACAATGCCAGAAAGCTTGGGTCGTGCGTTGATGACCACTCATCGATTGGCTTATCAGTTCTACGGACGCCCGGCAGTTTGAGAATCGCCGGTCCGCCTGCCGTGAGCAGTAAATCCAGGTCGTTGTATTGTGCGCTGACTGGCTCGGCTTCCAGGTCCAGGTATCCTGCAGCGTTATCCAGCCAGGCGCCAATTTCGGTATCGCCTGATGATCGCAGGCCCTCCGGAGGTTGTGACAAGCGCACGAGCCGGGCAGTCAGCCCGGCTTTGAGTGCCAGGTTTTCAGTTAGCTCGCCCAGTCGGTTGACCGGCCAGGCGATTTGATCGAGGTCGAGCGCTCTGGTTGCCATTTGAGCGATCCCAGGCGAAAAGATTGGGCACCAGCATCTTCATTCGGAAATCACGCTGTATGCAAGTGCAAAGAATGCGTGTACTGCAGGCGCTAACCTGCCTGGGAAATCTTATCATGTGCACAGGCAGCGGACAAGGGGAATTTGTCGCAAGGCTATGTATCCCTGCCCTATGTCATTTGTCGCATCTTTCAACGGCGCATGCCATTTCTAATTTATAATGGGTGCGAATGTAGCTCTGATCCATGGAGTTTGAGGGTGTCAATCCAATTTTCACGCTCGATGCGTTCATTGCGTTTGGATAGTTTTCGCGCCACGCGCATTGGCTTGATATTTGCCATAATTCTTATGCTGGCCCTGATTGTGTGGTTTTTCATGGCCAAAGTTACCTTGTATGAAGTCAGCTCCACCCTGGAATGGAATGCAGAGGCGAAGCTCATGGCCACTTTCGCTGAAGAGGCGCGCGCCCGCCTGCGACCTGGCATGCCAGCCATTTTACGCCTGCCTCAGAGTCCTGATCAGCCAGCGACGACCATTCCGGCAGTCGTGTTTGACCTGCCGCGCGACAGTGAGCAAGTTGAAATTCTGGTCCTCCCGAGTGGGCTCCCGCTGGATACCCAGCCGGGCAAGCTGACCGGTCAGGTGGAAGCCGAAGTCGAGTACGTTACCCCCGCCGAGCTGGTTCTGCGCACCTCGGGCAAGTTCCTCAATCGCAGCCAGGTTCCGGTTAGCCCTCAAACACCTCAGGAATAACCAGCCTATGCGTCTTCCGGAAGTTCCTGTCGCGGGTCAACGCTTCTTTGCCCCTGAGGTAGTGCAAACCTCGGCCATGGATTGTGGACCCGCGGCACTAAAATCTGTCCTGGAAGGCTTTAGCATCCCGGTAAGCTATGGGCGCCTGCGGGAAGCCTGTCAAACCGATGTGGATGGCACTTCGATCAACACGATCGAAGATATTGCAATCCAGCTTGGCTTACAGGCTGAACAGGTGATGTTGCCGGCGGACCATCTGGTCCTGGATGAAGCCCAAGCCCTGCCGGCGATTGTGGTTGTACAGCGGCCGAGTGGTTTGACACACTTCCTGGTGGTTTGGAACCGGGTGGGCGACTGGTTGCAGGTGATGGATCCGGCAACCGGACGGCGCTGGCCGAGGTGGAAGCGCTTTCAGCATGAGCTTTACATCCATACCTTTCCGGTTCCAGTCCAGGATTGGCGAGTTTGGGCCGGGTCAGAAGGTCTCCTGTCGCCGCTGCGTCGGCGCATGGCCGACTTGCAGATCCCCGCAGAGGATGCCTCTCGACTGATCGACGAGGCGCTGCAAGACCCCGGCTGGCGCTCGCTGGCGACGCTGGACGCTTCAACGCGTATGACCGCCTCCCTGGTGAAAGCCAACGGCTTGCACCCCGGGAGCGAAGCGTCCCGGGTGCTGGAGCGTTTCTATCACCTGAACCTGGTTGGGCCACTGCCTGAAGTCGACAGCCAGGTGCGGGCTTCGGAGCCGGGTAAATCGGCTGAAAGCTTAATGATCCCGGCGGGTTACTGGTCGGCAATCCCTGCGATCGAGAACGAAGCGCAAGCCAGAGGCGATGCGCCACCGCAACGCCTGCTTCTGCGTGGGGCAGTGCTGGTGCGCATCCTGGGTCGAAAACCTGCCATGGCGTTTGTAACTCAGCAGGATGACACGGGGTATTCGCAGGCTACCCAATTGCCCCCGGATTTGGAAGCCGCGCTCAAAGAGCCCGCGCAACGACCCGAGGCGGAAGTCTGGAAGGCACTCCGCCAGGATGGCCTGCTCACGCCCGCCCTGTTGATCTTATCGCTATTCCTCGCCACGCTCGGCGTGCTGATCGAAGCGTTACTTTTTCAAGGAATGATCCGTATTGGACAAAGCCTGACCCTGGTCTCACAACGCATCCTGGCATCCCTCACGCTGCTGGCCTTTGTCCTGGCGCTGCTCTTGCTGGAGTTTCCGATCAGCGCCACAGTCCTTCGAATGGGCCGTCGGCTCGAAACCCGGCTTCGGATCGCCTTCCTGGAGAAAATCCCCCGGCTTGGCGATCGCTATTTCCGAAGCCGTCTCACTTCGGACATGACCCAGCGCGCTCATGACCTGCGTGCCCTGCGCACCTTGCCCAATCTGGGGGTGAGCCTGCTCCGCACCGGTTTTCAGCTCATCCTGACCATGATTGGCGTCATATGGCTGGATCCAATCAGCGCGCCGCTGGCGATCTTGGGCACGTTATTTTTTGTCGGCCTGTCTTTTGCCAGTCGCCCGCTGATGGAAGAACGCGATTTGCGCTTGCGAACGCACACCGGGGCATTAAGCCGCTTTTATCTCGACTCGTTGCTCGGACTGGTTCCGGTCCGGACCCATGGCGCCGAGCGTGCGATGCGCCGCCAGCACGAAGCACAGCTCTACGAATGGGTGCGCACAGGGCGGGAAAATATAGGCCTGGGATCGGTTTTACAGGCGATTGGCGCCCTTTTATATTCAGCTTTTGCTATCTTGATCATCTTGAATTATCTCCTGAAAGGCGGGGACGTTAACGAAATCCTGTTGCTCTTTTATTGGACGCTCAGTCTCCCGGCCCTGGGACAGAGGCTGGCAGATTCCATCCAGCAGTATCCCATGCAACGCAACCTGGTTTTGCGCCTGCTGGAGCCTTTAAGCGCTCCGAACGAAGAGGCTGCCTGGACTTCTCAAACCGTCGATGCGAGGTCGAGAGAGACATTGCCAGGCAAGGTGGAGACGCCCGTCGAGATCGACATTCAAGATGTAACCCTGCAAGCGGGTGGACATGTCATTCTGGAAGGCATCAGCCTGAAGATTGAACCAGGTGAGCATCTTGCCATCGTCGGGCCATCCGGCGCCGGAAAATCCAGCTTGGTCGGGTTGTTGTTGGGCTGGCATCGCCCTTCGCAGGGTGCCATCCTGATCGACGGGCAGCTATTGGATGGCGCGGGCTTGCAATTGCTACGCCGGCAGACCACCTGGGTCGATCCGGCAGTACAGCTTTGGAATAGCTCGCTGTATGACAATTTACGCTACGGCATGGAGCTAGCTGAAGCCCGGCCGCTCGGCGATGTGATCCAGGCGGCGGAATTATATGACGTGCTGGAGCATTTACCGGATGGCCTGAAGACCACCCTGGGTGAGGGGGGTGGCCTGGTTTCCGGCGGTGAAGGCCAGCGTGTACGTCTTGGGAGAGGGATGTTTCGCTCTGGAGTCCGACTGGCGATCCTGGATGAGCCATTTCGTGGTCTGGATCGCGAAAAACGGCGAAAACTTCTGGAGCAGGCTCGCCGTCATTGGGATGGCATTACATTGTTGTGCATCACGCACGATGTCGGCGAAACCCGCGCTTTCCCGCGCGTGCTGGTGATCGAGAATGGACAAATTTTGGAAGATGGACCGCCAGCCGACCTGGCGGAGAACCCCGGCTCACGCTATCGCAGCCTGTTAGTGGCTGAGCAAGCGGTACGTCGAGAGTTATGGGCCAGCACTGAATGGCGCAGGTTTATCCTGGATAATGGCCGGTTGACTGAGACCAACGGCGACAAAGAGGCTAATAATCAAGGCTGAAAGTTCGGAATAAGCGGTGTGTTATAATGCACCCGTGTACTCAGAACAACCTATTTCCATATTTGGAGGCGCTGCATGTTTGAGTTGATCGTTCTCGTGCTCATCGCTCTGGTGGTTGGATATTTGCTGGGCAAGAGCCGCAAATCCTGATCGGAGTTTCGCATGTATCTGTTAGCCCTGCTCGTGTTGTTTACCCTGATAGGCTATCTCCTGGCGACCAGCTGGTTTGGCGATCGCATGGATGAGGCTGCCGGGAGGGTCTCGGCTTCGTCGAGGCGACTGACAGGACGTTTAGGCGAGCGCTGGCGGATGTTGTTCAACCGCCATCCGGAGCCGGAAGAATTCCGTGCCTGGGCGCTTGGCTCCGGGGCTGAACTTTTCCCACAAGATCTCAAAACCTGGCTTGCCAGCCTGTCTGACGCAGAAGCTCGGGATTTCCGGCGTTCTCTGGACGAGTATGCCGATAGCCTGGGTTTCAACCTGACCGTGCTAATGGATGGTGGTCTGGATCAAGATCCCATCATGCGCCAGGTGTTTGTTGAAGCGATTATTGTTTACAGCCCGGCATATCGCCGTGCCCGCCAGGCTCAGCAGCAGGCGGCGAAAGAGGGCAAAGCGGCCAAGAAAACGGTCCCAGAAGTTGATGCTCGGGCAGCCGAGAAAAGCGATGGTCGTGGTAAGACCGAACCGGTTGCAGAGGCAGCGGAGCCTGCAGCGGCGGCTTGAGAGAACGCACAGGCCTCTG
>Ga0154774_1011_pt2 | contig 24356 bp, 23 predicted proteins | sample Rifle2008BG16ft_FD_105782 | JGI IMG/M metagenome (GOLD analysis project Ga0154774, IMG submission 105782) | Chloroflexi bacterium RBG_16_57_11
GCCTCCAGTACCACCTACATCTCGGGTGCGGCGGTTGCCCAGGCCGCCGAACTGGTGGCAGATCGCATCCGCCATCGCGCGGCGCGCATGTTGAGCGCCAGGGACCCCAGCGATCAAGCCTTGCATCCCGAAGATATTCGCCTGGCAAACCGCAAAGCGCTTGCGCCGGATGGCCGGTTCGTCACGCTGCAGCAAGTTGCCTACAACGCTTTACACCATGAAGATCAGGAGCAGATCATGGCGGTGGCTTCGTACATGTCGCCCGTCTCCCCGCCGCCATTTGCTGCCCAGTTTGCCGAGATCAGCGTCGATATCGAGACCGGGCAGGTTGTAGTGGATCGCCTGGTGATGGCGGTCGACTCGGGCGTGATCGTAAACCCGATCACAGCTTCTGGTCAGATCGAAGGAGGCATGACCCAGGCATTAGGCTATGCGGTCTGCGAAGAAATGGGCTATGATTCCCGTGGAACTGCCATCGAGCGTGACCTGCGCGATTACCATATCTTTCAAGCGCATGAGATGCCCGAATTGGAGACCATTTTTATCGAAACTTTTGAGCCTTCGCATCCGTTTGGCGTAAAAGCTGTAGCTGAAATCCCAATGGACGGCGTTGCCCCAGCGGTGGGCAATGCTGTGTTGGATGCCTGCGGTGCTCAGGTGGATGAAAATCCGGTCACACCCGAGAAAGTATGGCGAGCTTTAAAGAGGAGATAGCCCACCGATGGCGCCTATATATGTAATCGGTCATGTCAATCCGGATACCGATTCGATTGCTTCTGCGACCGGCTATGCCTGGCTGCTGCGTGAGCGGGATGGCGATGACGTCATCGCGGCGCGCGCCGGGGCGCTGAACCCGCAAACCACCTGGATTTTAAAACAATTGGGATTGGAGCCGCCGGTATTGCTCACAGACGCCTCGCCGCGCTTTATCTCGATCACGCGGCGGTTGGATACCACCGCTCCGGAGAATCCTCTTCGCGATGCCTGGGCAATCCTCAATCGCACCGGTGGGATCGCTCCGATCGTCCATCCTGAGGACGGCTCACCGGCTGGATTGATTACAGGCTTGAGCTTGTTCGATTTCTTCACCCGTTATGTAGGGTCGCACCCACGCCGCCAGGAAATGCGCATCGCGGAAGTCCTGGATGTGGCTTGCCGTGAAGCCTGTGACACGCGTGTGCCGCGTTTTCAGGCCAATATCCACATCCGGGATGTAGTTAATCGTATCCTGCGTGAAGAGCACAATGAATTCCTGATCGTAGATGAAAAAGGGCTCTACCTGGGGGTCACCCGCCAGCGTGATGCGCTGAACCCGCCTCGCCTGCGCCTGATCCTGGTGGATCATAACGAGCCAGGCCAGGCGCTGGGCGCGGTTGAAGAAGCCGAGTTGATTGAAATCCTGGACCACCACCGCCTGGGGAATATGTCTACCCACACACCGATACGCTTTTCGGTCGATATTGTAGGCAGCACGAGCACATTGGTTCTGGAGCGCATCGAAGAGGCTGGATTGAGTGCTCCGCCAGCGCTCGCCGGTCTGCTCCTGGCCGGGCTGCTTTCTGATACGCTGGTCATGTCATCGCCCACTACTACCGACCGGGATCGCCGGGCGTCAGAGCGATTGGGTCGCTGGGCATTTGTCAAAAACACTCCTTTGGCAGGTGAGAATATCCAGTCTTATGGCCAGCAGGTGCTGCGCGCCGGGGCGGGCCTGTCGACGCGCGATCCGCAGGAGATTGTCGGCACCGACCTCAAGATATATGATAGCGGTGGTTACCAATTCGCAATTTCCCAGGCGGAAGTGACTGACCTGCGACAGCTTGATGATCATTTGGAGGCGTTAAAAACTGCCCTGGATAACCTAAGGCTCTCGCGCGGGCTGGATTTTACTATGTTGATGGTAACTGACGTGGTCGACAATGTGAGCCGCTTGATATTGGTCAACGAACCGCCGATCATGGATGATCTGCCATACCCGAGACAGCCAGACGGTACTCGTATGGCGACTGGGGTGGTATCGAGGAAGAAACAATTATTGCCGACGATTTTAGGCTTGTTGGAGGTTTAGTTGACATCCGTCTTTCAGGCTTTGGCCGAGTTAGAAAGCAAGAATGGCGACGGTGCCCTTTGCATGGTGGTGGGGAGTAAAGGCTCGACCCCACGCGGTGTGGGTAGCAAGATGCTGGTCTATCCGGATGGTTCGATTGTAGGCACGGTCGGCGGCGGCGAGATGGAGAGCCGCGTGATAGCAGAAGCACGCATGGCGATACAGGACGGCCAATCACGCATGTTAGAATATAATATGACTGACCCCTCACGCGGCGATCCGGGTGTGTGTGGCGGGCAGGTGGAGGTATATGTGGAGCCGTTAAAGCCCCGACCAACGCTGGTTGTCATTGGAGCCGGGCATGTTGGTAAAGCCGTTGCGAACCTGGCAAAATGGCTGGGTTATTATGTGGTGGTCAATGACGACCGTCCGGAATATTGCCGTCCAGAAGCCGTTCCTGGCGCCGATGAATATTTTCCAGTTCCGATGGCGCAACTGCCGCAGCACCTCGTAATCACCCCCTCGACATATCTGGTGTTGACGACGCGAGGGATGAATGTGGATGTTGAGGGCTTGCCAATTCTGGTGGATACGCCAGCGGCTTACATCGGTTTGATCGGTTCGCAGCGCCGCTGGGCGATGGCTAAAAAAGCTATGATTGAAAGCGGGGTGCCGGTCCAGAACTTGGACCGTGTGCGTTCTCCGATCGGCCTGGAGTTGCACGCCGAAACACCCGAAGAAATTGCCGTCAGCATTCTGGCGGAGATTATCATGCTCCGTCAGGGTGGCGATGGCAGCGTAATGTCTCGATCTGAAGGTTTTCTCATTGAAAAGAAGGATGCCGGTTGATTTGGACGAGCAAGTAATGAAGCCTGGTAAGGTCTCCCGTCAGGTTGTCGCTGACAGACTTCAATGGATCAACCGGATGTTAGCCGTCATCCGCGATCTTCCAGTGAATGATCGTGAGGCCTTTTTCTCAGATACACGTAACTCGATGACAGCAGAATCTGGTTTGCGGCGGGCGTTGGAGGCTTTATTCGATTTAGGCAGGCATATCCTGGCTAAGGGATTTGGGTTCGGTGTTAGTGAATATAAAGAAATTGCTATCCGTTTGCGAGAGTTGAAAGTGATTTCGGATGAAGATGCGAGATTGCTGATAATATTAGCTGGGTATTGGAACCGGTTAGTACATTTCTATCATGAAGTAGATCCGAAGGAACTATATGATATTTGTGCAAATCGGCTAACAGATATTGAGAAGATCGCTTTGGCTTACCAAAAATGGATTGGACAGCATGTTGACAATCTTGAATGATACTTCTTGGAAATGATTGACCAAATTTTTTGTTTTGGAGACTGAACGATGTGGCATGACTATTATAGCGTAACCAGCATAGACGAAGTATTGAAAATCCTGGCGGAAAAAGGTGAGCGCGCCCGTATTGTCGCCGGTGGAACCGATCTGATCTTGGAATTGGAGCGGGGCGTCCGTAAAGGGATCGAAACGCTGATCGACGTAACCCGCGTTGCCTGTCTGGAAGAGATTGTCATGGATGAAGATGATGTCATCCACCTGGGACCGATGGTGACTCACAACCATTGCGTGGCGTCCAAGCTTATCGTCGAGCATGCTTTTCCCCTGGCCCAAGCCGCCTGGGAAGTAGGCGCGCCACAAATTCGTAATCGCGGTACCGTGGCTGGCAATCTGATCACCGCTTCACCGGCCAATGACACCATTACGCCGTTAATGGCGCTGGGTGCCTCTGTTCGCCTGGTCTCGATACAGGGTGAACGTCTGGTTCCGCTGTCCGAATTCTACACAGGTGTCCGGCGCAATGTCATGCAGCCGGATGAGATATTGGTCGATATTTGCTTCCCTGCCATGCGGGACTATCAACGCGGTATTTTTATCAAATTGGGATTACGGCGGGCGCAGGCCATCGCGGTAGTCAACGTTGCCATCGTGGCTACGTTCGGCCAAAAATCCGGCCTCACCGGACCTTTGCGACCGTCTGCAGAGGACCGTTTGGACAGTGTTGCCATCACGCTAGGAGCGGTTGCACCAACGATCATTCACGCCCGTACCGCTGAAGTGTATTTGAAAGGTCAGGAGTTAAGCGATACGACCATCGGTCATGCTGCCACCCTGGCGATGCAAGCCAGCCAGCCAATCGATGATATCCGTGGATCGGCGGCCTATCGTTCGGAGATGGTGAGGGTGTGTGTTTCCCGTGGTCTGCGCGCATTGCGCGATAAGCAGGAGAAAGACGGCTTCCCGACCAAACCGGTGCTGTTGTGGGGCGCCGGTAAAGGCGACCAGGTCACTTTACAGCAGAGCGTTTATCATAAACAAGGCACACCAATCGTCACCCAGATCAACGGTCAGGAATATTCTTTTTCCACCGGTCATGAAAAAACTTTGCTGGATTTTTTGCGAGAGGAAGCTGGTCTGACCGGCACGAAAGAAGGCTGTGCGGAGGGAGAATGTGGCGCTTGCACGGTATTTTTGGACGGCAAAGCGATCATGAGCTGTCTGGTGCCCGCGGTTCGAGCGCATGGCGCCAAGATCGTTACGATAGAAGGCCTGGCGCATAACGATCATCTGCACCCTGTCCAGCAAGCGTTTATCGACGGAGGCGCTGTCCAGTGCGGCTATTGCACACCCGGCTTATTGATGTCGGCAGCTAAGTTATTAGAAGAGCAAGCCCAACCCACGCACGAAGCGATCCAGCAGGCGATCACAGGAAACCTGTGCCGCTGCACCGGGTATTATAAGATTGTTGAAGCCATTGAGCACGCCAGCCAGATGGAGGTAAGCAATGGGTAAATATCAAAGACTCAGCCGATCGGCTCCGCCGCCACGCAGGCCATGGACAATCCATCCAATCTGGCGCGGAATCGGGTGCTTGATGTTGTTAATCGGTCCTATCGTCGCAGTTGCCGCTGCCCACATTCTCTTAGATATGAACCTGGAGCGAGCGTGGTTCGCTGTCCCGCGAGAGTTTGCCGCTCCCTATACACTCCCAGAAGCCAACTATACCGTTACTCATTTCTTTGGCGATCTGCTGGTAGCTGGAGTGTTTTTGTTGATCGGCTTTGCTTTGATCATGATCGTTTACTCGATCATTTATAGTATTATGGGACCGCCTCGCTATGGGCCATTGGACGCTCCTCCAGTTTCGGGGCGGGGCAGGTCTCTCAGGCGTTAGAGCGATGATCGGCTGGATCGCCTGATCCGGGGGATAAATGGCGTAATCTAATGGATGTCATTCGGAAGGTGTAAATGGAACGGACTGTCCCAACCACCGAGTCTGAGGAAGTCGATCTATACCAGCGCACCTATTATTCATTGCTTCGCTCCTCAGCTGATGTAAAAATTCGGACGCTGGAAGAAGTGCATGCCGGGATGAATTCTCTTTTGCATCCGGCGGCGCGCGAATCCAGCTCGGATATGGCAGCATTTATTTATTCTATATTACGGTTGCCGGCTTGCATTGTAAAAACGCAGCTGGTAGTGCTTGGTCAAAACGCAGAAGTGTTTGAGCGTGCCGGTTTTGAGGATCTGCGATCGTGGCAAGAGGTTTATGCTGCTGCCAGGCGGCGCCGAAGTTTCTACAACGGAAAGGACGTGCTGGCATTATTCATCGCCAGCCGCTCGGATATTGATGACGTTATTCCACTGCTCACAGCTTACCAGATCGAGTGGAATAAGCTGCACCAGCGGCTCAAGCATCTTCGCTCATCCATTCCCCTGCGCCAGTTGACCAGCTCAATGGTTGGTTATTCCAGGCTGGCCGAAATGCTGGAAGTACCAGAAGAAGATTTCGATCGCCTGTTTGCTATCTGGGATCAGGAATTTGCCGCTAATCTGGAGCGCATCGCCGAGGCCCCGTGCGATTTGCGGGTTCATCTGCTGAGCGGTTCCCTGAGCGAATATCGCCGGGCGCGTAACCATTGGTGGGAAAACATTGAAAGTAATACCTCGCGTATCCGTGAGAGGCCGGTTTACTTCATCTCGAGCAATACTCACTGCATTGTTAATGTTCTTTCTGGTTTCGCGATACAGTGCCAGGAGCGACTGGTGCGTTTTCTAGAGCAGCCAGGAAACTCCGGCTTGCTGAATGAATGGAAAGATATCCAGGCCGGCCGCGTGCCCTCCAGCCGTGAGAATTTTCTGTATTATGTGCTCAAGAAAGCTCAGCAATCTGAGGAAGATAGGTCACTGGATCGGGAGCAGAAATCCTATGAAAAAGATTTAGGGATTGAGCGTGTTCCCAGCCTTCGCTCCTTCGATGTAGAAGCTCAGATAATCGACCTCGCTAAGCTCAGACCGGAATATTTGGATCGGCGCTTACGGATTGGAGAAAGAGGCGGCGAACTGGCTCATAGCAACGCACTGATTTTAAACATTGACTATCCTTTAGGCCTGGCAGCTTATGATATCCTTTCGGAGGTCTCCTCCTATGCTGGTTCGATCCAGGGGGTGTATGTCATGGGTAAAGCCGCAACGCTCAACGCCGTGCTTGGCGATGTAATGATATCGAATGTGGTACACGATGAGCATTCGAGAAATACCTACATGTTTCCGAACAGCTTTACCGCAGATGATGTCTCCCCCGATTTAGTTTACGGTACGGTGCTGGATAATCAGAAATCCATCACCGTTCAAGGTACATTTCTTCAAAACGCCCGCTATATGGACGTGTTCTATCGCGAGGGTTACACGGTGATCGAAATGGAAGCCGGTCCCTATCTTTCAGCGGTCTACGAAATGTATCGCCCGCAACGTCATCCGGTCAACGAAATCGTCAACCTTTACGGCTTGCCATTTGACCTGGGGATGATCCACTACGCCTCAGATACGCCATTGGGCAAGGGTAAAAACCTTGGCGCCGGTAGCCTGTCATATTTTGGAATGGATGCCACGTATGGCGCGGCTCTGGCGATCCTGAGACGCATTTTCGATCAGGAGATCCTCCGTATTCAAAACCACCGCAAGCCGCGTGGATAATGGTTCTTTAGCCTACCCTTGACGCCTCGACCCCAGCCCAAGGGGTATCCGTCGGTGCACACCAAGACCCAGCCATCTTCTCCTGTCCACTCCAGCACTTCTCCTCGTAGGAATGCTAGCACCCGGGCAGACTGAACTTCCAGATCAAGCCTGAGAGTCACATCACTCGCCCTCAGCCCCAGGGCCAGGGCGTGAGATGGCTCAAACCGATTGCTGGCCCAATTATCGCCTGGACGAATGATTCCCAGCCACCAACCAGGACGGATAAGGCGAAGGTTTTGCAGGTTAGGTGCCGCGGGCGGAAATATATATAGATATTCTCCCACCTGAGCCAGTTGCCGGTCAAGCAAATCAGCTTGGGCTACCGGCTGTAGAGATGCCTGGCAAAACGCGGTGAAGGCGCTGCGCGCCCCGGCCAGTGGTTGCGAAGGTGCGCGGCCTTGGCGTACCGAGGTGGATGGCGAAGGCTCGTCCGTCTCTATCGCGTCTAGCCACTTTCGTTGCATGACCGCTATAAAATGCCCTTCGCCTGCAGTGAGGTGAGGCCAGAGTCTGGCAGTCCGCTCGAGAGGCAGAAAGTGGTCCCCCTCAACCCATTCAGGTCGCCCCGGGCTTAAGCCGGGGGGATGCCGGACGGCTGAGAGCTCGAAATAGGGGTGCTCCATCAGAAAGCCTGCCACGCTTCGCTCGTTCTCGTGTGGGTTAAAGGTGCAGGTCGAATAGATCAGCCTGCCGCCTGGACGGGTCAGCCGTGCGGCTTCATTTAGAATCGCCGATTGCCGAATCGTACAGCTTTGTACCAGCTCCGGAGACCAATCGCGTAAGGCTGCTTCGCTCTTGCGAAACATCCCTTCTCCCGAACAGGGAGCGTCTACCAAAACGCGGTCGAAAAAGGCGGGTAACCGTTCTGCCAGCCGGGCAGGGCTTTCATTGAGGATGACCACATTGTGCGCACCCCAGCGCTCCAGATTCTCTGCCAGCTCCCAAACGCGCTTGGGGTGTATCTCATTTGCCACCATCAATCCTTTATCGTCCACGCGGGCCGCCAGGTGTGTCGATTTCCCTCCCGGCGCGGCGCACAGATCGAGCACACGCTCACCCGGCTGAGGGTCGAGCACTTCTGCAACCGCCATCGCGCTCGGCTCTTGCAGATAAAATAAACCGGCAGCGTGGTAAGGATGCCGGCCCGGTGAAGTCTGTTCAGGCGATAGCCTATCCGGTAATTGAAAACCGGCCTGGCACCAGGGCACAGGCCGAAGCGCATAGGGCAGGCGATCTGCCAGTTCTTGTGGCGAAATCTTTAGTGTGTTTGCGCGCAATCCACTCGCTGCGGGAGACGAATAGACCTTTAAAAAGGCCGGGTATTCATCTTGCAGCAAACGCTGCATCGATAGCAGAAAATCGGGTGGAAGCTCCTTCATCGGAGCGGTTGAAACCCGTCAGCCACCGGCAGCCCGATCCGCAACTGCAAGTGCCTGATCAAGAATTGTAAAGCCCTCTTTCAATTGCTCCTGATTAATGATCAGTGGCGGGATGACCAGAATGGTATGCCAATGCGTGTAGATATAAAGACCATGCTCGAGCAGGTTATTTCGCAATTCAGTCATCTCTGGGCTGGTTCCATTGAAAGGCGCCATGGGTTGGCGAGTACGGCGGTCGCGCACCAGCTCAATCACACCAAACAGACCGATCGAGCGCACTTCGCCTATGGATGGGTGTTGCTCACCCAGGTCGGTCAGCATGCGATGAAGTACCGGTCCCATTTCCGCTGCATGCTCGATCAGACGATCTTGTTGCATCACCTGGATGTTGGCGATGGCGGCTGCCAGCGAGATCGGATGTGAGTTGTACGTCAGCCCGCTTTGAAACACACGCTCGTTAAAATAATTGGCAATTTCCCGGCGCATCGCAACCGCGCCGAGCGGTGCATAGGCCGAAGTCAGCCCTTTTGCCATCGTCATCAGGTCCGGGACTACATCCCAGTGCTGGATGGCAAACCACTTGCCGGTGCGGCCAAAACCGCTCATGACTTCATCGGCAATCAGCAAGACGCCATAACGGTCGCACAACGCGCGCACGCCGGGCAGGTAGCCCTGTGGCGGGATGATCACTCCGTTGGTGCCGGTCACGCTTTCTAGCAGGATAGCAGCAATCGTCTCCGGCCCTTCGTATTGGATGATCTCTTCGAGGTGGTTGAGATAATCCTGGCAGAAATCGGCTTCGGAAATATTCGGGTTCGTGCGGTGGAAGGTGGAGCGGTAGCGATACGGGTCGAGGAAGTGTACCACGCCAGGCATCAGGCTTGGCTCCCAGGCCACTCGGCGCGGATCTCCTGTGGCAGCCATCGCTCCCGCCGTCGCGCCATGGTACGAGCGGTAGCGAGCCAGGATCTTATGCCGCCCTGTATAGGCGCGCGCCAGCTTGATGGCGTTCTCATTGGCGTCGGCTCCGCCCAGGGTAAACAAAAAGCGATCCAGGTCACCCGGGGTGATCTCTGCCAGCAGCTTGCCCAGCAGGGCGCGTGGTCGGGTTGCCATGGGCGGCCCGGCAAAGGGCAGCTCGCGCGCCTGTTCGACGATGGCGTTGATGACGCGCTCATCGCCATGACCGATGTTGACGCACATCACCATCGAGTTAAAGTCCAGATATCGCTTGCCAGCCACGTCCCAAAAGTAAACGCCCTTGGCGCGTAGGACCGGGATGGGAGCTACCTTACCTTGAGCCGACCATGTCCAAAAACCATGCTCCAGGGACAGTGGGAGAATGTCTGCGTCGGATATTTCAAGCATTGCGCCTCGATTGTTATCGTATTTTGATCAAGCCTGATCGCGTGAATCCTATCACAAAAGGCTCTCATAATTAAGTTTCTCTTTACATATTGTTTGAGTTCTGGTAAGATTAGGCGGCTTACTGACCGGTCGGTAAGTTGAATCGGAGCACACATGTTTGAAATTGAGTTTATGTGGGTCGAAATCATTTTCAATATAACCTACCTGATCGTCCTCTGGGGACTGGTGATCGCACTCCTGGTGCGGCGAGGTGAGTTAGCTCCTGCTCAACGGCGATTGTCGGATTGGATCACCGCAGCATTTACCTTGCTCGCCCTGGGAGACACCGGGCATGTCGGTCTTCGTGTCTGGGCCTATGCCCTGGGAGGGTTAGAAAGCCAGATCAATCTGTTGGGGTGCTCGATCGGTTTGGTCGGCGCCGGCGCGCTGATGACCGCCGTCACCGTGCCGCTGTTTTATTTGTTGATGCTCGAGGTCTGGCGGCTGCGCTTCCATAAGGTCTATGGCAGCTTTGAATATTTTCTGCTTATCGTTGGCGCCACCCGCTTATATATGTTGACCTTGTCTGTCAATGAATGGTGGCGGGTAATGCCAGAACAACCCTGGTCGACCATCCGCAATATTCCGTTAATGATCCTGGGACTGGGTGTGGCTTACCTGATCCTGCGCGATGCCATCGCCAGCCATGATGCAACTTTTCGTTGGATCGGCATCTCCATTCTGGTTTCCTACGCATGCTACATCCCGGTGATCCTCTTCGTTCAACAGGCCCCGATGCTCGGTATGCTGATGATCCCCAAGACCTTGGCTTATCTGGCGATCGGCTTTTTGGCATATTTCGATCTCCACAAGCCCAAAAAGCGATCGGCCTCGAATTCAAATCATGCTCGCAAAGATCAACCGGGTAAAGCTGTATGACATCAACATAGCTTGAACGCTACGCGTAACAACGCCAGCACAAAACCATCCGTCTTATCAATTCCCGTCACAAAATAGGAGAAAATATTCTATGTATCCAATCGTTCTTGGTCTTCACAATCTTGTCCGTTGGGTCGCTCTCGTCCTGGCGATAGTCGCCACGGTTGGCGCATTTTCAGGCTGGTTTGGCAAACGCCAGTGGAGCGAGCGTGATCGAAAGATCGGATCATTCTTCGGTATGGCTATGGATATCCAGCTCTTGCTGGGTCTGATCCTTTACTTCGTCTACAGCCCGATCACCCGCCAGGCGCTGTCGAATTTTGGGGCAGCTATGGGTGTTGGGGATCTGCGCTTCTTTGGTCTGGAGCATGCTTTATACATGATCCTGGCAGTTGTGTCCGCCCACCTGGGCAGCGCACTCGCCCGACGGGCAGCAGAATCAAAGGCGAAATACCAACGAGCAGCGATTTTCTTCGGCCTGTCCCTCTTATTAATGCTGCTTGGCATGCCCTGGATGAGGCCGTTCATCCCGTTCCTTGGCTAACCTCCTCTGGCATTCCTGGTGAGCGACCTTCGTCAGCAAATACTCTACACGGCAAAAATCCTGTTCATACAGCAGGGTTATCATGGCCTGTCCATGCGCCAGATCGCCGAAGCGCTGGGTGTGTCCAAGGCAGCCTTGTATTATCATTTTCGTGATAAAGAGGAGCTCTTACTGGCAATCCTGGATTCTTATCTGGATGAGATGGATACTGCCTTGCAGGCAATTCGGCAGGAGCAGCTTGACGCCCGTCGGCAGATCCATGCCCTGGTTGAGCTGATATTGTTCCAGCCCGCCGACCAACGGGCTGTCATTCGCTTGTCCAGCCAGGAGATGGCCCAATTGAGCCTGCCCGCCCGGCAGGCCTTCGATCGGGCTTATCACCGAAAATTCCTTGATCCCATCCGGTTGATTTTAGAAGAAGGCATCCAATCCGGAGAATTAAGGCCAGTGGATCCAACCGTTGCTACCTGGGCCCTGCTTGGTATGATGTACCCCTATTTTTACCCGGCTCATTCGGGCGATTTGCTGCCGCCAGCAGAGGTCGCTGAGCGCCTGGTCCAGATTTTTCTGGATGGCATCGCCCTTCCTTGAGCAGGTGAAATCCTCCTCAGGTCCAATGCAGCCAAACCACCAACCCCAGGAAGCCTCCCGGTATAGCGCCCGTTATGGCTCTAGCCGGAAAACCATTGCCATCCTGGAAGCGATCTGTGCGGTTATCTTCTGGGGTGGATCTTTCATCGCGACGAAAGTGGCGCTGCGGGATGTCTCGCCTGTGACTGTGGTTTGGCTGCGCTTTGCAATCGGGGTCGCCATCCTCGGTATGGCAGTGCGGCTGCGCAGGCAGATCAGCGTGCCTGCAGGTCGCGACATAGGATATTTCGCTCTGTTGGGTTTCCTGGGGATCACCTTCCACCAATGGCTCCAATCCACCGGGCTGAAAACCGCCCAGGCGACCACAACCGCCTGGATCGTCGCCACAACGCCCATATTTATCGCTGCGTTAGGCTGGCTGGTACTCAAAGAGCGATTGCGCTGGGTGCAGGCATCCGGTATTCTGTTGGCAGCGATTGGTGTGCTCATGGTTGTGACGCGCGGCGATCTGACTTCGCTTTCAGCTGGCAGGTTTGGGACGGAGGGAGATTTCCTGGTCCTGGTCAGCGCGCTTAACTGGGCGGTCTTTTCGATCCTTTCCCGGCGTGGTTTACGTAAATTTCCAGCGACGCAGATGATGTTGTTTGTGATGGGTTTTGGCTGGCTCTTCACCTCGCTACTCTTCTTCGCTGGGCCAGGATTGAGGGAGATCACTCGCCTCAGCCTGCCTGGCTGGCTGGGGGTGGGATTCCTGGGGATTTTTTGCTCTGGGCTGGCCTATATCTTTTGGTACGATGCCCTGCAGGTCTTGCCAGTCGCACAGGCGGGCGCGTTTGTTTACCTGGAGCCGTTCATTACCCTGGTGGTTGCCGCCGTTGTGTTGGGTGAAATCGTGACCCTGGCTTCTTTGGTTGGTGGAGGGGTGATCTTGCTGGGAGTGTGGATGGTGCAGAGAAGTTAGGAATGGCTTTTATCTCCCCAAACCGCTTGAACTACAGCAGATTTCCTTCCGCCGCCTGTGGGGCGTTACGCACTTTATGCCAGTAGCGATGGATGCCGTAAGCCGACATCCACGATGGGTTGGCCGCTTCGAAGGGGCCCATAAGGTCGGGCTCTAATCCGTAATGCAAAGAGCGTTCCCCAGTCCATTGGATGAACAAATCCTTAAGCTCGTCTGTCGATGGATTGGCTGGCATAACTTTCAGGATCCAGCTCTCGATTTTGTCAAACGCCTGCTCGACTGCCCTTAAGTGCCAATCTGAATCATCGAAGATGCCAAAATGCGTGGGCGCAATCCGATGGAAGGCGCCGTGGGCATATTCAGCTTTCAGCTTATGGAGGCTTTCTCGCCACAATTCCAGGTTGAACTCAGGCGGAGGCATCGGCAAGCGCACATGACGCGCCCCACCAACACGCACACCGCCAATATCTCCAGAAAAGCACACGTCTTGATAGATGTATGCAAAATGGTGGTAGGCATGACCCGGTGTATCGATCGCCCGGAAGCGCAGACCTTCGATTTCGATGATTTCCCCATCTTCGTGTACAGAAAGATATTCTTCCGGTACTGGCAGGAAATCCCCCCATAAGGTTTGCATGCTGTCGCCGTAAATCCGAGCCGCACTCGCCAACAGCTTTTCTGGATTAAACAAGTGTGGTGCTCCGACCGGATGGACGTGAATCCTGGCGCCTTGCCTTGCCAGCCAGCCTGCTGCCCCGGCATGATCCAGATGGATGTGGGTGAGTAAAACATCCGAGATATCGCTCGCCTGTAGTCCGTAGGCTCGAAGGCCAGAATCCAGCGCCTTACTGGTAGATCCTGGTCCACATTCAACCAGGATAGCTCCTTGCGAATGCGGGATGAGATATGAGGCGATTGCTCCGGTGAAGCCTCGAAAATTCAAATCCAAGGTCTGGATTGTACCCTCAATGATTTGGGCAAAGCTCATGATCAGATCATCCTTCCGGTTGTGTAAGTCGAAGCTATTTTACCCGTTATCGATAAAACCAGTGAGTTAATATGAGAATAATCTCAATCGTTCCATAGCAGCCTGGCTCCACATGTCTCGTTCCTTATGCTAAAATTGGCCTGTTGCAGAGTTGGCAAGGTCTGTTTGGTTATAAACATTTTTAGGCATTCATCGAGGCAAATCATGGCAGATGAGACGATCCTGATCGTTGAAGACAATGACATTCTTCGTGATGGTTACCAGTTCCTCTTAGAGACTGAAGGATATCGGGTGATCCCAGCCCGCCACGGGCATGAAGCTTTGCAGCAGATGCAGCATGCGACACCTGACCTGATCCTTTCGGATATTTCAATGCCTGAGATGGACGGTTATAGCTTCTACGATGCAGTGCGCGCTCAACCTGATCTGGCAGCCATCCCATTTATCTTTTTGACCGCGCTTGGAGAGCGAGATATTGTTTTCACCAGCAAGCGCCTGGGAGTGGAAGATCACTTAATCAAACCGGTAGACCGCCAGGAGCTGGTCACCACGGTGCGCTCACGACTGGAGCGAAGCCAGCAATTAATGCTGGCAGAGATGCAGCAAGCCTATGAGGCCAGCTTGATTATGCTGGCAAACGCGATCGAGTTGCGCGATCGTTACACACGGGGTCATGTCGAACGAGTGATGAACTACGCTCTGGGAGTCGCAGAGCGCTTTGGCTGGCAGGATCCGGAGATGAACGACCTACGGTTTGGGTCGATTCTACATGATATAGGAAAGATATACATTCGCGAGAGCATCTTAAGTAAGGCTGGGCCGCTGACGGAGGAGGAATGGGATGAAATGAAACAGCATACCGTTATTGGCGCGGACCTGCTTGGAGGCATACCATACCTCAGCGGGGCTATCCCTGTGATTCGCTCCCATCATGAGCGTTGGGATGGTTTCGGATACCCGGATGGTCTGCGTGGAGAGGAGATTCCGAGCGGAGCGCGGATTGTAGCGGTTGTGGATTGTTATGATGCGATGACTACCGACCGAATTTACCATACCGCCAATTCGCAACATGAGGCCATTAACGAGATTCGCAAAGGGGCTGGAATCCGTTACGACCCGGCAGTCGTTGATGTATTCTTATCCCTCAAGATCGACCTGTGAACCTCACCCTTGCATTCCTGCTGTGGTTAATCTTTCCATTGCGTCGCGTCGTCGAGGGTCTTTTTTTCGCCAGCTTCTAAGCTCAATCCAATTGCTCCTAAATTATCCTGAAGCTGTTCCAAAGAGCGCGGGCCGATAATTGGGCTGGTGATCAATGGGTCGCTGAGGAGCCATGCCAGGGCGATCTGTGAAACCGACGCCCCGCCTTTCAACCGTCCTATCTGATCCATTTGTTCCAGCAACGCCCAATTTGCCTCGCTGAAATATCCTTGCACCCTGCGCCGGCGCGCGCTTTCCGGCATCTGGTCAGGTCGATACTTGCCGGTCAGAAAGCCAGCAGCCAGTGGGCTGTATGGGATCACCCCCAGACCATAAGATCGGCAAACGGCAGCAAGCTCGCGCTCGAATTCAGCGCGGTGTACCAGGTTGTAACGCGGTTGGAGCGAGTCGTAGCGAACCAGGTTATGGAGGCGTGATACCCATAAGGCTTCGGTCAGCCGCCAGGCAGGGTAGTTGGAGCAGCCGATATAGCGAACTTTTCCTTGTTGAACCAGGTCATTCAAGGCTGCCAGGGTCTCTTCAATCGGGGTGTTCTCGTCGTACGAATGGGTCTGGTAAAGGTCGATATAATCCGTGTCTAACCGGCGGAGAGAGGCTTCCACTGCGCTCATGATGTGCGCCCGTGAGAGACCCTCATCGTTGGGTGCTTGTCCCATCCGTCCACGAACTTTCGTGGCGATGACCATGGTTGGGCGCGGGATTTTCGAGCGCTTCATCCATTTTCCGATAATGGATTCGGAAACGCCGCCAGGATTACCTTCCACCCAGTTAGAGTAGATATTGGCAGTGTCGATGAAATTGATCCCGCTATCGTAGGCCGACTCCAATATCTGTAAAGACAAAGCCTCGTCGGCCGTCCAGCCAAACTGCATGCTGCCCAGGCATAGCTGAGATACTTTCAGACCGGTGCGACCCAGGTTACGATAGTCCATATCTATACCTCAAATCTAACGTCGTGCTAGTAGCAGCGTGAAATAGCTACCATAAGGGCTTCCAGGTAGAAATATATAACCGATCCCCACCTCGGTTACTGTAGGAAACAAGATATTCTCCCGGTGGATCTGACTGCTTTCCTCAATCAACAATAATTTCGATAGAACTGCTCACCCGTACCCATCCGGATATCTAGATTGCCATCGCCAGGCATCGGTGCACATTTCATCGATGCCCCGCACTGCGCTCCAACCTAATTCCCGTTGAGCCTTACCGACATCGGCATAGCTGATGGCGATATCGCCAGGCCTGCGGTTAACGATCTGGTAGGGTATCTTTTTCCCGCTTACCTTTTCAAAGGCTTGCACCAATTCCAGTACGCTATAACCGCGATTCGTGCCCAGGTTATAAGTCACCAGCCCTGGTTTCTCACGTAACCTGTCCAATGCCCTGAGATGGCCGATAGCCACATCGACCACATGAACATAATCACGAATCCCGGTACCATCCGGTGTCGGATAATCCTCGCCGTAAACATTCAACTCGGGCAAGCGACCCACTGCCACCTGGCAGATCACAGGCATCAGGTTACTAGGAATGCCCTGCGGATCCTCCCCGATTTGCCCGCTGGGATGCGCCCCGACCGGATTGAAGTAGCGCAGTAGCCCGATATTCCAGGCGTTATCTGCGGCGAAAATATCCTCGAGGATGACCTCGATCATCCGTTTGGTACGTCCGTAAGGGTTGGCTTGTTGGTGACAGGGGAACTCTTCGCGCACCGGCACAAAGTCCGAATCTCCATAGACTGTGGCAGAAGAGCTAAATACCAGGTCTTTGACCCCGTGCTTTGCCATTAAATCGCATAAGATCAAAGTCCCGGTGATGTTGTTGTGATAATATCGCAATGGCAGGCGAACCGACTCGCCAGGGGCCTTCAATCCGGCAAAGTGGATCACCGCTGTGAAGGGCTTACTTTGAAACACTTTATCTAATTCAGGGTGGTCCAACAAATCGACAAGGTGAAACGAGAGCTGCTTGCCTGCCAATTCCTGTACACGCAGCAGCGCTTCCATTTTACTATTGCTCAGATTGTCGACAACTGTGACGTCGTAACCAGCCTGCAACAGCTCGACGCAGGTATGGCTGCCGATATATCCCGCTCCGCCAGTGACCAAAATATGCATTCTTTTATTCAGGAGGTATCGCTTTAGCTGTTCAGGCCTTGTAACCAATCATGCGAAGGAGACCCTTGCGCCAGACGATATCTTCCTCTGCCTCCACGCCCTGCGGTGAGAAACCGTCGATCACGCCCAGGATGCCACGTCCCATTTCGGTTACCGCTACGATGACCTCAGTTGGATTGGCAGTCGCGCAGAATATCCGGCACACCTCGGGCACACTCTTGATTGTGTTGAGTACATTGATCGGATAAAACCCCTCACCCAAAAAGAGGATAAAGCTATGACCCGCGCCGATCGCCAGCGCATTTTTTTCAGCCATCGCGATCATTTCTGCATCGGTGCCGCTGGTGCGCACCAGGCATTTGCCAGAGGCTTCGCAGAAAGCCAGCCCAAATTTGACACCCGGGACGGCTGCCACCATCGCTTCGTGGATATCCTCGACAGTCATAATGAAATGTGACTGGCCAAGGATAAAATTGATTTCAAGCGGTTTTTCGATAGGGATGGTCTGAAGATTCATAGTCCTCTTATAGTAAGTGTCTGTTTATTGTGTGTAATCCAATGGATTGACTTTTGCTCCCTCGATTGAGAGTTCGAAGTGCAGGTGCGGCCCACTGGAATTGCCGGTGTTTCCCAGAGCGCCAATCTGTCCGCCCTGGTAGACACTCTGACCGCAGCTGGCGCCCACTGCACTCAAGTGAGCATAGGCGCTCTGCCAGCCATTGCCGTGATCCAATACGACCATATAACCGTAACCATAGTCTGACCAACCGGCAAATACCACCACACCGCTGTCGGTTGCGTAGACCGGATTCCCCTCCGCCCCGCCAATGTCCACCGCGGGATGTACACCGGAGTCAAATGTGAAACCCGAAATTGAGTGGTCCGTGGTGGGCCAGACAAAAGTGCCCGTTCCGATTGCGCCTTCATAGATGCTACCGCAGGCTCCTTCGCCATAATAGCGCGCCACGGCAGGGTTCGTGCGGCTGATGGCGGGTGGGCCCCAATCCTTGATCGGGCGTGTGCCACCGGGCACGATGACATTGGTCCCTGGCTGGATTCCGGTTTTTCCCTGGCTTATCTCGGCCAGATCAAGAAAATTGCCCGGGTAATTAATAATTGCGCTCGGATCAACAGCGTAATATTGCGCCACACTCTCCAACGTGTCGCCTTCTTTCCACTCATGATACGCGCCATCCACCGGTAATATGTTCAGCACCTGATCCGGCTTGAGCAGGCGCGGGTTATCCTGTAATGCCACATAGTTGCCAAATAGCATAGTGGCGGGCTTGATGCCATAATTTTGGGCAATCAAGAAAAGGTTATCGCCGGTCTGCACGGTGTAGGTGATTACATTGACACGCGGGCGGGTGGGTATAATCGTCTTCAGATTTATCTTGCGTGAAATGCTGTCGCTGGATTGCGGAGGTTGTTTCAGTGTGTCGAGTGCAGACAGTAGCTCTCCATCTACCTGTGGCAAGTCTTGCGTTTCAACCTCTGGATCGGAAGCAACCAGCACTGAATTCGTCGATGAGTTCCCTCCGTCGTCCATGAACCGTTGCCAAACCAGGTATGCCAATAAGGCTACCATGCCGATCATGACCATATTCAGCCCGACCTGTTGGATCACACCACCGGTCTTTTGTGCCGAGGCTTTTTTGTTCGGTTTTACACCGTCATTTTTTTCTACGTTCTGATTCATACATTTCTCCAGGTCATTGAGCGCCTGGGGTAATCGGGCGCTATGCTGATGAATCTCCTTTCTTACGGCTCTGCTTTTCGATCGCCGCAATTGCCGATTATACCCCGAGATTCGCCAGCAAATTGTGTAAAAAATCTTACAATCGTGGCTGTCAAAAGCTATTCCAATGTAATTTTATGTAGATTTTGACGTTTGGACTTTGCCGGGTTCTGATAACTAATGCTACAATAAGCGTTGGTTGATACCGATGAATTTGTCCTGGTGGATACGACTGTTATTCATAATAGCGATCTTGTCTGGCCTGGCAGCGTGTGGAGAAGGCCAGGCGATCACCGTGTTGGAGACCGACCGAGCGCCGGTTTTGCATTCCAAAGCGACGGTCACAGCGACCGTTCTGCCAAGCGCCACTCCTACGTCAACCCCGACGCCTACCGCTACACCGACTCCGACCCCAACTCCCACCGCGTTATTGCTGGCTTTAGCCGGTACGCCGTTGCCCGATCTTGCTCCGATCACTTATGAGGATGCTGCCCAGGTTTCCGGCCTGGCAGAGTGGCATGAGCCGTCGGTCAGTGACATGGCCTGGACGCCAGATGGGCGATTACTGGCAGTTTCGACCACCAGCCTGGTTCACCTCTACGATGTGCCTACGCGCCAGGTTGTGCGCTCCCTTTATCCAAGCCTGGATGGGGTGGTGAGCATCGACTTTAGCCCATTAGGGAGCTGGTTGGTGGTCGGCATCCGACGGGGCAGCGAAAACGAAGGTTACGCCAGCGGGTTAGAATTATGGTACGGCCCTGATTGGAAACCGATGGGGGCGATGTACGGAACAACCCGTGGCCTGGTGGATACTGCGTTTGCTCCTAATAACGAGTACTTCGCCGCCGCCTATGCCAGCCCGCTTTCCAGCCAGAATACGTTAGACTTGTGGCTGCCCTCGACCTGGACGATTTCTACCACTATGCAAACCAGGACTCTGCAGAGTGTGGCTTTCTCTCCGGAGGCTCGTTACCTGGCGCTATCCCCAGACCGGTATGCAATCTATATTTTCGACGTGGTTGATGAAGTCTGGTTAGATAAAATACCAACCTCCTTCACAGGTGTAGTCAATTGTATGGCCTTTTCCCCGGATGGGGTTACCCTGGGTACGGGTCATTACGATGGCACTATGAATGTATGGGATTTTCGCACCGGTGAAAAAAAGCTTTCCTTCAAAACAGACGAGGTGATCCAAAGTCTGGCTTTTAGCCCAGATGGGAGATTGATTGCGACTGGGGGGAGTTTTGAGAATAGTCTGGTCCGGTTGTGGTCTGCTGGATCGGGCGAATTGTTGCGCACCCTGGAAGGGCACTCAGGTGGGGTTACGGACCTTCTATTTTCACCCAACAGCAAATACCTGGTGTCAGCTTCCTATGACGGTACCGTGCGCCTGTGGGGCATACGACCCTGAGTGATAGGATCAGGTTTGAATAAGCTGTTCCAGGTTTGCCTGTGTGCGCTCTTAGGCGGGCTATCGGCTTGCGCTGGATTCCACCCCATAACAAACTCTACGCCAGTACCTTCCGAAATATTCGAAGAAACGCCGGTAAGGCAGTTACAGCCAACAACCGAAAGGCCCTACAACACAACGGCTACAGCCCCACAGCTGACCGATACAGCAGAAGAGCAGCCCGTGCTGGCGATCACCCGGCAGCCAGCTCCCGTAAAACCGGGTTCGTTGTCCTCTCTGCCGGCTATAACAATTGAAAACGCAGCTTCCCTTACACAACTGGCCGAAATCCGCTTTGGCCCCTGGGACTTAGTGCTGTCAGTAGCCTGGTCGCCGGATGGAGGGATCCTGGCGGTTGCTGCGGGTAACTCGATTTTCCTATACGACGCCAGTGAGCTGAAACAGTTTTGGTCCTTTGAAATTGGTGCTCTGACCCAAAGTCTGGCCTTCAGCCCGGATGGCCTGTGGTTGGCTGCTGGCAGCCGAGATGGTTATGTGCGGATCTGGCCGGTTGAATCGATCGCCACGTCTGGTCAATCTCAGCCCAGCTTGGCTATCCAGGCGCATCACAAGGGTGTGAATAGCGTGTCATTCAGCCCGATTACCGGCCCCCTCGGCGTCATTCTTGCCTCCGGAGGCAACGATGCGGTTGCGCGGTTTTGGAGCCTTGGCAACGGCGATGAATTGGGTTATATGATCGGAGGCACGTTTGCTGTGCCATCGATCGCCTTTTTACCGGATGGCAGCCAGTTAGCTGTGACGAACGGCGATCGAATTCGTCTGCGCCAGGTCGGCTCTGAGCGGATTGTAGGCACCTTCGCTTCGGATGAGCCCCTGTATAGCCTGGCTTACAGCCCGGATGGAAGCCTTCTGGCTGTTGGCGGGAGCGATAATCTGATTCGGCTGTGGATGCCCGACCAGGCCTTTCGCACCGGACAGCCTGAATATCCTGAACCAGTCATCCTGCGCGGTCACTCTGGCCGCCTGGGGACCTATCGCTCCTTAATTTGGCAGGTAATATTTTCCGCCTCAGGCGAGATATTGGCCTCAGCGGGTGGTGATGATAGCGTTCGTTTATGGAGTGTACAAAATGGTGATCAACTGATTAGCCTTCCGGCTCATCCCGGCGGGGCCGCTTGCATTGCTTTTCGGCCAGATAACACCGCACTAGCCTCCGGAGGGTTGGACGGTGTTCTCCGTATCTGGGGTGTCTCGCGTTGAGCCGGTTTATTGATCCGGTTGGGCGATGGCGGTGAGCTGGATATGAAATTGCTCCGCGCCATAGGTCGCGGTTGCGTTGGCGGACGAAAATTCTTGAGATGTGGTATTGTTTATTAATCGTGAGCCATCGCTGGCGACCCCACCATCACCGCCACCGCCGCCAACACAAGCGAGCGCTGCCAGAGCGAGGATAAGGACGATCAGGAAAATTCGGGCGGTTGCTTTGTTCATGACTGTACTCTAGAGATATTCGCCGTCTTTCAAAACATGCCTGATGAAAAGCGAATGAGAGGGTTTTACATCGAGTGATTATATTGTTGCAGGTTTCGTGCCAACAATAAGATGGCTGAAATCTTCCATGGAAATAAATCCCGATCGCCCCACAGAATCTTGATCTTTCGACTTTTGCCGATCCAGTTATAATAATCTGTGTTGAACCCTTGGGATCTCTAAGGATAGGACCTGGTTCCGATCAGGAAGGAGGGTCTTTCAAATGGATGAGACTCTTGTGAAAACCTTAAGAACCTCTTTGTTGGACGATATGCTCAGGGATCTGGCGAATTCCCGGCGCGAATGGCTTGCCAGGTTTTTTCGGATCCTTGCCTGGCCATCGGTCACCCGCTTCGCGGAGATTTCCGCCATATTCGACGATTATGTCAATAAATTTGGCTTCAACGACGCCATGCGGCAGATCATGCCATATTTTGTCTCCGATTTGAGCGTATGGGGTCAGAGTAATGTCCCACAGGAAGGGCCATTATTGGTCATCTCCAATCATCCGGGTACCTATGACAGTATTGCGATATCCGCTGCTTTGCCTCGCAACGATCTAAAAATCATCGCAGGCGGTTATCCTTTCTTGAGGCATTTGCCCTCAGCCAGCCAACATCTGCTCTTCGTGTCCGCCGATATTCAGGAGCGGATGACGAGCCTCCGAAATGCCATCCGCCACCTGCAGCAAGGCCGCTCATTGCTCATCTTCCCCAGCGGGAAGGTGGAGCCAGACCCGGCAGTGTTACCGGGCGCTTCGCAGGCGATGTCGGCCTGGTCTCCAAGCTTGGAGCTGATCCTCCGCCGGGTGCCTGATGCTCAGGTCTTGATCACCATCGCGAGCGGGGTTTTATCCCCACGTTTTCTTGAGCATCCGCTGATCCGCTTCTGGCGCGAGAAGCGAGATCCTCAAGCAGTGGCGGAGGTGCTTCAAATTCTCATCCAGATGTTGTTCCCCAATCGTGTTTGCCTGTCGCCAAACATTTCATTTTATTTTCCAGTAACCTCGATAGATCTGGCCAGTAATCTTGGCAATGAGTCGCTCATCAACCACATAATTCATTGCGCCCGAGATCGGTTGGCAAGCCACCGACAAGAACACGGTCTCCAGATAGATTGAGCCATGGATGAATCATAGCGAAGCACGCATTTCTATTTTAAATAGTCATATTACTGATGAAATTTTTGCTGCTTTCGGTTTTGAGACAACGGGCTGGCCACGACGGTTCCTCTGGCCCATTTTCTGGCAACCAGCTCAAATATTTGCACGACTGGCTGACGGCGTAGAGCAAAATATCGCCTACTTCGGTTTAGCAGAAGCTGCGCGCCGTTTGTTGCCTCGTTTTGTTGACGATGTCAAGGTCATCGGGGTAGAGAATATCCCTATTCAAGGTCCGTTGCTGGTCGCTTCAAACCATCCTGGCGCGTACGATTCAGTGGCGATCCTTGCCAACCTGCCGCGCGCGGATCTGAAAGTTGTGGTCAGTGATGTATCATTGTTGCACAGTCTGCCGGCGTTAGATGAGCGGTCGATTTATACGCTCGACGGGGTACACGGGCGGATGACAACCTTGCGTAATATTATCCGTCATTTACACTCAGGCGGATCGGTGTTAATTTTTGCCACGGGCTTTGTTGACCCTGACCCGGAGGTTTTACCGGGCGCAGAAGAGAAGCTTGGGGAATGGTCACCCAGCCTGTCGTTAGCCCTGCGGTATGTGCCCGAGGCGAAGATTCTACCCACAATCGTAAGCGGTGTGCTTTCACCTGCCAGCCTTCACTCGCCGTTGTTACGCATGCAAAAAGAGGCCTGGAAGCAACGCAAGCTGGCCGAATTCCTGCAGGTGATCCAACAGCTGGTTTTCCATCGGGACTACGGGTTGATTCCACACATCTCCTATGGAGAGCCGTTTACTGCACAAGAACTGGCAGAACGTAGTCCATCCGGCGAAGTCATGCCAGAGATCATCGCGCAAGCCAGACGCCTGCTAGCGCGGCACTTACAGATTGCTTGACCGGACAAGGCAGGCACTTATCCTGATGACTTGTCGATCTTGGCGCTGGCTCTTATTGATATTTCTGGCTGGTTGCAATTTGCCACCCCTTACGTCATCGGTGGAAACACCTCGCCGGTTGTTTGTGACGACATTTCCGCGGAAGGCATGCCCGCACCGCCGTCGCCGGGATTGTAACTGCTTCCTATGGATTGTGAACGGTTTTTCCTAGCAATGCGCCGATGTATGATACCATTGTGGAGCTCAATTGTCTGTAAGCTGGATGGACAACGACTGATCCGTTGGGATCGACAACGCAGGAGGTTTATATGATCAAGGTCTACAACACCAAAGAAAATGAATTAATCGGCACACTTTCCGAAAGCCAGCTCCAATTTTTGATTGACAATATGGAAGAGGAGTCCATGGAAGATCAGGACTACGCGATCACACCGATGACCCTGGCTTACTTCCAGGAGCTGGGCGTCGATCCGGC
>Ga0154774_1165_pt3 | contig 23677 bp, 17 predicted proteins | sample Rifle2008BG16ft_FD_105782 | JGI IMG/M metagenome (GOLD analysis project Ga0154774, IMG submission 105782) | Chloroflexi bacterium RBG_16_57_11
GAAGCCATTGAGGTCCGTGTTGACCGGAGCTATGGGCGTGTTCAGGATGGAAATCGTGGCATTGGCCACCGGATTGCCCAGTTCATCCGTGACATAGCCCGAGATGGCGTAGGCCGGCGCAGGCACCATGGCGAAATCTTGCACGGTGGTGGCATTTTCACTGACCAAGACGCCGGAGGCGGTCTGGGTCAAGTAGGCAAACTTGCTCACCATGACGTCATACGTGCCAACCGGGAGCATGAACTGGTAGTAGCCGCTCGCATCCGTGCGGGTCGTGCGGGTCGAAGGACCGACTGCCTGGATCGTAACATCCGCTACAGGCCAACCCGTGGTCGAATCGGTGACGGTACCCTGGAGGGTGCCTGTGGGGCCACGTGGGGATTGGTCCACCGCGGCAAAGGCGTCCAGCCGGCCTTCACCCCACACGTTGTTAGGGTTGCCTTCCTCCCCCGGGGCAGGGTAAGCATCACACTGCGTGTCGAAGACGTCGAAGGCCGTATGATCCAGGAGGAGGCGCGTGGCGGAGACATCGCCGAATAAATCTGGAGCTGCCGACCACATCAAAGCCACCGTCCCGGCGAGGTGCGGCGAGGCCATCGAGGTGCCGCTATACCAGTTGTAGGTGTTATCCGGTACGCTGCTGCGCACATCCACGCCGGGAGCAGCCAGGTTAGGCTTGACGATGCCGCCAAAGGCAGACGGCCCGCGGCTGGAGAACCAGGCGATGCTATTGTTGATGTCAAACGCCCCGGCAGCATAACTTTCCGGATAATCGCCGGGCGAATTGGCTGACCCACAACCAGACCCGGAATTCCCGATGGAAAAGGCGGGGAAGATGCCCGCCGCAATCCAGGCCTGCACGCTGGGCTGGTACCAGGAGTTTCCACTGCCACCACCCCAGGAGTTGTTGACGATTTGCGGTCGCCGGCTTGGGTCGCAGGAAGGATCCCCCGGGTAAACGCCCAGCGGGCATGGCGCCAGGATCCACTGGGCGGATTGCAACAGGGCGTAATCGGAGCACCACTCATATTCGCAGCCCTTGGCCGCGATCCAGCGCGCCCCGGGAGCCACGCCGATCTGGTTGCCGCCGCCATCATCACCCACCATGGTGCCCATGGTGTGCGAGCCGTGGCCGATGTTATCGCAAGGAGCGCCCGGGGAGCAGATGTTGGCGGGGTCGAACCAGTTGTAATTATGGTCATAGCCCCCCCCGCCCAGGTTGCCACGGTATTGTGATGCCAGGGCTGGATGTTCGTATTGCACACCCGTATCAATGTTAGCGATCACGATGCCCTCGCCGCGCACCCCAAAAGTGGACCATACCTGCGGGGCGTTGATGCGGTCAATGTTCCATTCAACCGAATTGACCTGGCCCTGTGGTGTGCCCGGCAGCGGATCGGGCAAGTCGAAGGTGCTCGAGGCTGAGATCTCTCTCACCCCTGGCTGCGTCGACAGCTCCTGGAGCAAGGCTGCATCGCCCGTCACCCGCACCACATTGACAATCCAGAAGGAGGTGAAGGTTGCCCCACGCTTTTGCAGCAGCGAGCGCAGGTCGGCCTGGCTGGCTTCTGCAACCGCGCGCAGTTGGTCAACCACAAATTGGCCGCGCTGGTCCCAATCCTGGATTTCATACGCCGGGCTCAGGTCGGCCTGTTGGCTCAAGTAGACCCAAAAGGTCGCCTCACCTTCGGCAGCGATTTCATTCTGCAGTTTAGCTTCGATCGGAGCAGGCGGCGGTGGAGTTTGGGCAAAAGTGATTTGATGGGTGACTAGGAGCAGCAAGGTAATAGCGATGATATATCCCGCCCATCGGAAATATTTTTTTACGTTCATCGCATACACTCCAAGGTGTTACATATATTGAATATTTATTTTGTTATGTAAGGCAAGCTCTGCCACCCAATGGAGAATAATGTTTCGAAGTAGGGGAACATGGGATAAGATATCCCCTCTATTATGCTAAATCGCATCACCTCCTCACCGATTAAACACCGGCATTCGATTTTCCAAATCAGATAATAATATACGCCCAGCGCACATGGCAGGGCGTTTAATGAGGTTCCCCGATGAAACACCCACATCGAAAAATTCGACAGTGTTGAGAATATGTCGATTTGTCTATACGTCTGTATTATTACCTAATAAATAATTAATGTCAAATTAATGATATTTTTCACAATATCACCTTTGGCGATTCAGGGATTCGGCTTTTCAGTAAACTTGATCTGCGCGGTAGAGGAGGGCCTGGTGGGCGAACGGACGGGAGTCTCTGAAGCGCTGGGCGAGTGCGTGGTGAGCGTCCGGGTGGGCGGCGTGGGGGTCGATGGTCGGATTTCAGCAGGAGTCCGGGTCGATTCGAGCGGAGGTGGTGTGCGACGATCCTCGATTGGCACGGGGTTCAGACCGAGCAGGCGGGTGAGCGGGATCTCAACGGGCAAGAAACGAACGTAGGCTGGGACGCCCGCTGGCCTGGGCAACAATTGGATGAATAGGGCGCTAAGGAGCAACAGGCCGACCAATGCCAGAGCCCAACGGGCAGCCCGGTTCTCCAAAACTGCCGCTCCACGCTCAGCACGCATCCTGGCCGGCTTTTCGTAAATGCTCAGCAGGCTGTAGTATGGGGCGGCAAGATAAAGGCTGGATTGCCAGGCCAGTAAGACGCACAACAACAGCGTACGCACCTCCGGATGTACAGCAAAGGCCAGCACCCCAACCGCTAGACAGGAGGCACCAATCAGGGTCTCCCAGCGGGTGACCGATAGTGCGTGGAGGACTCTGGAATTGGACCTGGTTTTCGGGGTTCTCAAGAAGGCGCCTTTCGGCTGGACCAGCCCCTGGATACAGGCCAGGGCTACCGTCCACCCCAGGCTGAAGAAATTGTACATCGAGCGGATGGCCACTCCCCAGGATAAACTCAGTGCATGTCGTAAAACCCACACAAAGCGTAGGAGGCCAATTAATAGAAATATAGCCGGTAAGATCATCAAGGTGCTGGTTAAAGGGCGGATGGAGATCTGCCCGCCGGACAGGCTGAAGATGCCGCCAAGGACCAGGAATGAGGCGAAGATCAGGTTGAACAGGTCCGTGAACCACTGAACGCCGCCAGCCAGGTAAAAATAGCGTTGGGAAAGGGTCAGGCGGTTTTCCGGGCTCACCCAGCTCGACCACGGCATCAGAGTCTCCCAGTGTTTTTTGAGGATCTGGATGCCTCCGAAACACCAGCGGAAACGCTGCCGCTTCAATCCATCGAAGGTGAACGGGATCAAACCCTGTCCATACGTCCGGTTGATATACAACGACTTGTAGCCGCGTCTCAGGATGCGCAGGCTGGCTTCGGCGTCTTCGGTGATGCACCACTCATCCCACCCACCAATCTCTTGCAAGACCGATTTTCGGATCAAGCCCATCGTTCCGGCGTAGATAATCGCGTTGTATTCGTTGCGCGTCGGCATAGAGACTTCGAAAAAATACTTGTAACCGTGGTAGGTGGATTCCAGGTAAGCGTTCCCAGCATAATCACGGTAATCTTGCGGGGTCTGTACAAAGGCAATCTGTGGATCGGCGAAGGCAGGTACAAGCTCCCGCAAAAAGCAGCGATCTAGCTGGTAATCGGCGTCGATCGAGCCTATGATATCGGCGCGTGGATCGGTCTGAGTGAGAGCAAAATTCAGGGCGCCAGATTTGTAACCCGGCCATTTATCCAGGTGCATGAAATGGAATTTTGGCCCCAACTTTCGGCAGGTGGTTTCCAGGAGACGCCAGGTGCGGCTGTCTGGGGTATTGTTATCGATCACCAGGACTTCGAAGTTTGGGTAATCCAAGGCTGCCAGCGATTGCAAGGTTTCGGCAACTAATTCAGGCGGCTCATTGTAAGCCGGGACATGCAGCGAGACCATCGGCAAGTAATCTGGCTGCGGTTCCAGGTGGTCGATGCGGCGCATCCAGTGGATGCGGCAGGTGGCGTCGAGACTCTCGTAGGTGTGGCTCAGCGCCATGATCAAAGCCAGCGCTTCAATAATAAAGAATATCATCGCCAGGAGGAAAGAAAACGCGTTGAGGGGGGTGAAGGCGGTCACCTGGAAAGCGTACACGATAAAAAGGACGGTTGTCATACTGCTGGCAGCCCAACAAACCTGGCCAAGAGCGTTCCAATGGCGCATCCAGTGGATGCAAAGCAAGCCATAGAGGAACGCTAGCGAAGTGAGCAGGGCGGTCTCGAACGGGACCCCGAAGGTGAGCAGCGCCCAGGCATCCCCAATAAACAATACGCCAATTAACCAACCTGTCGATATCACGAGGTTACCGCGGTGAAGCCGGGTGCCGCCGATTAACGTGGCAAGCATGCCGATAAAGAGCCAACAAAGCGACAGGTAAAGCGCGCGTGTGATCATAATACGTGTAAGAGCATTATGGCGCTTAATAGCAATCCGCCCAGCCACAGGGCGCCGGAGAGGAGCAACACCACCAGGCTGCGGATCCGATCAGCCCGGGAGATGGGGTGGAGATTGAGACCCAGTGCGGCTGCAGCAGCCAGCGTGGCAAACACCATCGCCCCGAGACCAGCTATGAGCAGCCCGAGGCAGGCCATCCAAAGCCAACGATAAGCCTTCTGAAGGAGGGCAGGTCTTCTGGCAGGAAATGGCTCGGGGAGCGACCTGTTTTTACGTACCCGCAGATCCAATTCGGTGCCATGCCGTACATGGTATAGCTCGTCAGTTTCCTCGATGTATAATAGAAAAGGATCTTTGCCGAGCAGCTCTTGGACGAGCAGGTAGGGGTTAGGATCATCCTGGATAGCAGCTCGGTTATTCACCTGAGCCAGGGCCTTATACTGGGGTTGTTGTTCGGAATTACCCGCCAAGCCGGTCATTCAGTTATTGTATCGTTTATTGTGGCCGATATGCTAAAATAACCTTAGTATGTCAGAAATTCAAGCCTCTGAAACGATCCACGAGCGCAGGATCACCTGGAGCCTGATGGCGACGGTGGTCATATTTGTCCTGCTGATGTCTTGTATTGTCCTGTGGGTAACGATCTCGCTTATCCAGGAGGAGCGAGGCGAGACCAGCTTAACCACTCCGACTGGCCTGTTGACCTCCATGACACCTGATTTATCTACCATCACACCTACGGATCTACCCAGGCTTACCCCAACTCCCCAGTCTGAAATAATGGCAAAGCCTGTGTTGAATGAAGCCACCTGGACGCCGGTTCCAGGTCCGAAGAGGTATGTGAGATTCTTATATTGGAAAGTGATACCGAACAAGATTAAGCTCGGCGAGTGTATCCAATTGACCTGGGAGACCGAATACGCAGCCAGCCTGAAGCTTTATCGCAATGGTGAGCTGTACGTCGATAAGGCCCCGGCGGAGACAACGCTGCAGGATTGCCCGGATCGACCAGGATACGCAGTTTACCGCCTGGTGGCCTGGAATAAGGCTGGCGAGAGTAACTGGGTCGAGTTACAGGTCAAGGTAGTAGAAAATCATTAAATAATGAAGCGATTAGCTGGGTTGATCGTATGTTTTCATCTGGCAATCTGGGCCTTGGGTTGGCTTCCCGATAACTTTCTGCTCGCCAGGGCGCAGCAGCCGAATTATCTGCACACCGACGGCAGCCGTATCCTGGATACAAACGACAATGAGGTGATCATAACTGGGATCAGCTGGTTTGGCATGGAAACGGCGAATTACGCCCCCCACGGCCTGTGGGCGCGCAGCCTGGATAGCTTCCTGGATCAGATCGTAGAGCTAGGCTTCAACACGATCCGACTTCCCTTCAGCAACCAGCTGCTTGATCCTTCGAGCCAGCCCAACGGGATCAATTACGATCTCAATCCGGATTTGCAGGGCTTGAACGGGCTGGAAATCATGGATCGTGTAATTGCCAAAGCCGGGGAGCGCGGCTTGAAAGTGATCCTGGACCGCCATCGGCCGGATAGCCAGGGTCAATCCGAGCTCTGGTACACTACACATTATAATGAAGAACGCTGGATCGGCGATTGGTTGTTGCTGGCCGAACGCTACGCCGGAAACGATACCGTCATCGGGGCGGATTTGCACAATGAGCCACATGGAGCTGCTACATGGGGCGGTGGCGATGCAGCGACGGATTGGCGCCTGGCGGCCGAGCGCGCCGGCAATGCCATTTTGAAAGTAAATCCGGATTGGCTGATCATCGTACAAGGCGTTCAGGAATATCAAGGAGATACTTACTGGTGGGGAGGTAACCTGATCGGCGCACGCGAAAACCCGGTACGCCTGGAGGTGCCAGGCCGTCTGGTTTATAGTCCGCATACTTATGGCCCTGGAGTGTATCCCCAGCCCTGGTTTTCGGATCCCAGTTTTCCAGATAATATGCCCGAGATTTGGGATCGCCACTGGGGATATCTGAACAGAGAAAACATCGCCCCGGTCGTTTTAGGTGAGTTTGGCGGGCGCTCGGTCAAGAATGACCAGGAGGGCATCTGGCAGCGCGCCTTGGTGGCTTTTCTGCAGGAGCAAAAGATCAGTTATGTGTATTGGAGTCTGAATCCAAATTCCGGCGATACGGGCGGCATCCTGCTGGATGACTGGCAGAGCGTCGATCCGGCCAAGGAAGAACTGCTTACCAGCTACCAGTTCCCATTGATTGGCAGCAGCGGCGTTGATGAACCCGGTGTGGCGACCCCAGCCGCGCTAGCACCGTCTGTTACCCCGCCTGCGACGGTAGAAATTGGTCCAACAGCCACGCCCTTGCTTTATGCTACCACCCAATCGCCCGCAAGGATGAATACACCCTCGACTGCAGCTGCTCTTGCCGCAGGCGCCGCCGGCTTGCGGGTGCGTTATCACACCTCGAACCCATCTGACCTATCGGTTGATTCCAAGCCGGAGTTCATCATCGCCAATACTGGCAAGGAGCCGGTGCGCCTGGATGAGCTCGAGCTGATCTACTGGTTCCAGGACGAGCCTGGCCGGTCTTATGCATTCGCCTGTGATTGGGCCAGGATCGGCTGTGAGAACCTCTCTGGCGAGTTTCAGATTGAGGCGGATGGTGCTAACGCCTTGCGCATTCACTTTCAACCCGGTCTGGAGCCGCTGCTCCCAGGCCAGGATAGCGGCGAAATCAAGCTGCGCTTCAACCGCCTTGATTGGACCGAATTCCAGCAGTCGGATGATTATAGTTTTTCTCCCGCACCTGATTATGTGGAATGGGAGAATGTGGCCCTTTATTCAGGTGGTAATCTGGTTTGGGGCAGCGAGCCCGGTGCAGCTCCAGTGAGTCCGGCAAAGGCTACCTTTACCCCTATTCCTTCCACTCCGCTGGCGACCCAGACCCGAGCGTCTTCCATAGCTGCTTCGGTGGACACGCCGACGCTGCCATACCGGCTGATTGTGATCGTCGTGGCGCTCGTCGCGTTTGGCGCAGGAATTCTGCTAGCGGCAGTATTATTGCTTCGTAAAAACAGGTAAAATCATTCTACGCGGATCACACGGTGGCTCATTAAGTGTAGTCCCGAGCCTCACACGTTGTAAACCATTATAGATTATTGCAACGCTACCCTGGCTGTTCGTCTGGAGCAATAAAGGCAACTGCCAGCCCAGCCTCGTCGTCCATTGCCAGTTCAAGATGGTGCCCTGGACGATAATCAGCGACTTCGATCAGACGTACTGCCTGGCAGATGCTCTGGTCGCATTTGGCCCACTCTTCCAGACGATTCGGCGTTTGATAAAAGAAAACCTGATTAAAAATTGTTTCTGGCTCATCGAGATTAATTGCCAGAGGGTAAATTTGCGCCTCCATTAAATCCTGAAAGAAATGCGTCCCCAAGGAAGGCTCCGGTGCCAACCCAAATCCCTTTCCCGAAAGCTCTACCAAAGCCCCCGAATTGCAGATATCCGAATAACATACATAAACCCCAAGATCGGTGTTCAATGATCCCCAGCGACCCGGACCCACGCAGATGAACGACTTTTCCGGCAATGCAGTATTCAATCGACTGATCACCCCACCTACATCCTTGCGTACTCGATCCGAATCCAGGGCATAATACACCTCAGGAGATACAAATAGGACGTGCCGGATTTCCGCCACATGTCCTCGTGGGACCATGAAGCGAGTAGAGAAGAGCATATCTTCTTTTCCGATTGAACTGGGGAGCTGAACAGCTTGCGTTTCTTTCAGGAAACTTTGCGGGCGACATTGTAACAGAGAAATTTGTACTTGCGGCGGTTGTGTAAAAGGACCTGTGACCTGGACGGTAAATTCTATATCCACCGAGCTATGATAATGTTCTTCCAGCAGGCGCAGCATCCGAGAAAGTGTAACCGCAAATGGAGACCGGCGCAGAAGATCATCGAAGGTGATCACAAGCCAACCGGCTTCTTCTTCCAATACCCGGCTGCGCGGTGTAGTCAGGTACTCGTCTCGATCTAATTGTGCAATGAATCGCAGCACCGGATAATTCGGTCGGAGCACATCGAGAACCGGCAATGACTTGAGAGCATTTTCCTGCAGATCGATCAGGTCAACATATTGCTGTGAATAGCGACGAATCGCTTCCGTTGATTCGTCTGGTTGAAGAGTCGGATGACTGAGTGCTACCGGGCGTGGATAATCGTTGCCCACCCGCTCGACTGCTCGCGTCCCTAAGCCCCACACTAACCGTGCAAACCCGTCTTCACGACGAATTTGTGGGCTCCATCGATAAAGGTTACGACTAAATGCCACCCCCGCGCCATGAGGCAGATAGTACCGGCCGTATTTTTCTCCCTGTACTTCCTGTATCAGGATTGCCATACGCTCATCGTAATCTTGCAAACCCTTACTTCGCCGATATAACAGCGCCTCTGGTTTGAGGGTACTGGCGAAGGTACGGGCGATGGCCAGGGTAAGTGCTTGCAGATTCTCCTCTGATGTGCTTTGATTCGGGCAGAAATAACTGTCATACTTGCCGGCAAAGGCTGTTCCGAAGTTATCTTCTAACTGGCTGGAAGAGCGTACGATCAACGGTTTGTTACCGATTCTGTCCAGGAGAGTCTTTAACTCGACCAGAATTTCTGGAGGAAACCTGCCGGCTTCGAACTCGTGCTTGATTTGCGGGTATTCATCCCAAATCTGATCTTCCGGCTTATATTTCTGGTCATTCCAATAGGTCAAGCCGTTCATTGCCATGAAGATGTACATCACATCCGAACCAAGGAAGAAGGATTCGGGGACGTAGACACTGCTACGCAGAGCATCATCTCCTGTCTCGTTCAAGATGTTCGCCGCTAACATCATCCCGGCAGCCTTACCGCCGATGCGACCCAACCCAATTTTTCGCCGGTAGATCTCAGCCAGGTCTTTCACTTTGAACCATTTCTTGGCGATGTTTATGTAAGCCAGCTGGTCGCTGATCAGCCTGCGAATCAGCACCACCTTCAGCTCGGTAAGGTGATGTTCCAGAGCACCGCGTGCTTCACGCGGGATGTTCTCGATGGATAGTGCGTGCTCCAATAACCTGCCTTCTGGCATCAGTTCCGGATCGAATGCCTCCGGGACGATAAGCTTTACCTGTTCGATTTCTAAACCTTTATGAGGTAAGAGTGGTTCGCTAGGGGCAGTGCGCCTCCATACGGAGGTTGAGCGAAGGTAGGAACTTTCAACCAGCAGCCCTAAACCGCGCTGCTCTTGCACTTCCTGGTCTGAGACCATCTTCACATCCAGGCTAAAACACCTTGGAGGTGCATCGGCACAGCTAATCTTATGACGACTGGCTTTGAGAACCGTCTCCAGCGTCTCCAGGAGAGCATTCAGGGCGGCGCTCTTCCGCTCGGCCCATACAACCAGGTTAATGCCCACGTGAGGCTCTGATCCAGATCGTGTGATTTCGGGCGTTTCCACGGGTTCGTAGTGGTACACGGCTTTCACCGTGCGATCCATTCGGCCCAGGTATTCCCCAAGTTGCCGCGCCAGGCTCTCGGATACACGTCCACAGTATTCACAATGCCCCTGGAGCATCATCTGGCGCACGCGGTGTGTATCACCGGCGAGGAGCTCGTCGGCGCACTCGATAATGGCCTGATCCACCATTCCATCGATCAGTGACTGGTCGATTTGCATACCAATCATCAGGATGTCCTTTTACACGGAGTGTCAATTCTGTGCTTGCACAAAATTGACACCCCATTTATAAAAATGGCCTGGAGCCCTGGTTTACCCCGGGCATTTCCAACTAACCAGCTTCTCGATCTGGAAGTTTCGCGCTCAGACAATCCCATACGCCAGCATCGCGTTGGCGACTTTGACAAAGCCGGCAATGTTGGCGCCTACCAGATAGTTGCCCTTCTTGCCGTATGTTTCTGCCGCTTCCAGGCACGACCTGTGGATGCTCTTCATGATTCCATGCAGGCGCTGATCCACCTCTTCGCGAGACCAAGACAGGCGCATGCTGTTCTGCGACATTTCGAGGCCCGAGGTGGCTACGCCACCGGCGTTCGCTGCCTTTGCTGGTCCGTACAGGACGTTGTTATCCAGGAAAATCTCGATCGCCTCCAGCGTGGATGGCATATTCGCGCCTTCCGAGACGCAGTAGCAGCCATTTTTCACCAGGGCAGCGGCATTTTGGCCATCGATCTCGTTCTCGTGGGCGGAGGGGAATGCCAGATCGACCGCTAACCCCTCCTGGCGAATCACATCCCAGACGTTCTTGTTCGGATAGTATAGGGCATTGTAGCGGTCAGCGTATTCCACAATCCTACCCCTGCGAACGTTCTTCAACTCCAAAACGAAGTTGAGTTTCTCCTGGTCGATCCCTTCCTCATCTACGATGGTGCCATTGGAGTCGGACAGTGTGATGACTTTGCCTCCAAGCTGGAGCAGCTTCTCCACCGTGTATTGGGCTACATTCCCCGATGCACTGACTGCGGAAACTGTTCCTTTGATATCCTTATGGCGTGTTGCCAGCATCTCTGCAGCAAAGTAAACCGCACCATACCCGGTGGCTTCCGGACGGATCAGGCTGCCGCCGTATTCCAACCCTTTGCCGGTCAGAACACAGGCATGCTGGTTGACGATTTTCTTGTATTGGCCGTACAGGTAGCCTATCTCGCGGCCGCCGACGCCGATATCTCCCGCTGGCACATCTACATCTGGGCCGATATGGCGGTAAAGCTCTAGCATGAAGGCCTGGCAGAATCGCATCACCTCCATGTCCGACTTGCCCTTCGGGTCGAAATCCGAACCGCCCTTGCCGCCGCCCATCGGAAGGGTTGTCAAAGCGTTTTTGAAAACCTGCTCGAAGCCGAGGAACTTGATGATTCCCAGGTTGACAGATGGGTGAAGACGCAGGCCTCCTTTATAAGGGCCAATAGCATTGTTGAACTGCACACGGAAGCCGCGGTTTATCTGCACATCGCCGTTATCGTCCACCCAGGGAACGCGGAACATGAGCACCCGGTCGGGTATGACGATTCTTTCGTAGATCTTGGCTTTGACAAATTCAGGGTGTTTATCGATGGTGGGCTCCAAGGAGGTAAGCACCTCTTTGACCGCCTGATGAAATTCAGGTTGCCCGGCATCTTTTTCCTGGATCATAGTAAGGATATCTTCGATGAGATGTTCAGCAGGTGAAGCAATGGCATAATCATAGACAGACATGGTTGATCTCCTTAAACGTTTTATGCGGATGGGATATGACATCGTTTATACTAATATAGTGAAAAGGCATGGTAAACTCATAAAATTATTCGACCAGTGTATTAAAATCGTATAAAAAAGTGAGTTGCTCGCTGCACGTCTGGCGACCATGCTATATGAAGTTTACTTTTTCGATGTAAAAAGCTGATGGGCCTGTGGTTTTTTGTTTCAGATTTGCATGGACAGATGCCGCGCTACCAAAAACTATTCGCAGCAATCCTGGCTGAAAGGCCCGCAGCGGTGCTGTTGGGTGGAGACCTGTTGCCAAATGTCCATTTGATGAGCAACAAATGGCCGGCAGGGTACTTCTTCCACACCGTTCTGCAACGCGGATTCGCCGAACTCGAACAACAGCTTGGGGGTGCTTACCCTCACGTTTTTCTTATTCTGGGGAACGACGATCCTCGTTCCGAAGAGATCGGCCTGGCGGAAGGCGAATCTTTGGGGTTATGGCGCTACATCCACAACCACACAGTGGAATGCGGTGGATTTGTAGTTTACGGATACGCCTGCGTCCCCCCAACACCGTTCATGCTGAAAGACTGGGAGCGCTATGACGTATCCCGCTACGTTGAACCTGGCTGTATCCCACCCGAACAGGGTTGGCATTCTGTCCCCGTTGCTTCGCATAAGATGAGGTTTTCTACAATTCAATCAGAGCTTGAACAACTAACGCGCAAAACCGATCTTTCCCGCTCCATATTTTTGTTCCATTCCCCGCCTTATGGTACGGCCTTGGATCGGGCAGCACTAGATGGCAAATGGATCGACCGCGTGCCTGTGGATGTGCACGTTGGGAGTATCGCCATCCGCCGTTTTATCGAAGCCAGGCAGCCTTGGATTACCTTGCATGGGCATGTACACGAAGCCGCCCGGCTCACCGGATCATGGTGTGAGCGATACGGAGTGACGGCCTCATTCACCGCGGCACATGATGGACCTGAGTTGGCCCTGGTGCGTTTCGATCCATCTGATCCAGGGCAAGCGAGGCGAGAGCTGATTTAATAATACCCATTCCTGCGGCGGGCTATTCCAATAGGCAGTGGTCGAGCTGCGTCAGTCACAGCTCCTATTTTTGACGCATAACCGGTGCGATTGCGGATATCCTCGTCCGTTACCAGGTGCACATCCAGCAAGCCATTAATTTTATAACCGGTGCGCAAGTAATTTGTTTCCGCCAAAGATAGGCTCCATCCCTCCAGCCAGGTAAACAGCTCTCTTTGTTGTGTTTCATTTCCCTGGAAATGGACCAGCAGATCAATGTCGCTTTCGGGACCGGCTGTGGCGTTGTTTGTACTTCCGAACACGTAAAAATTATTGACGCCGAAGCGTTGTGGATCGATTTGCGCGGCGATATCCTCTGCTGCTTGCAGACGCCAGCGCCAGTGGACATCGTTGCCAGCCTGGGGCGTGCGCCTCCTGGCTTTTTGGAGGCCTGAATCGATCGTTTTTACCGGCTCAGTCAAGCTGGCCAGGCCGCGCTCTTCATCGGCGTTCATCAGCACCTGGAGCACCTGCCCTCCTGTCGCCGCTGGAACGTCGATCACGCGGATCACAGCGGACAGGTTGGTGAATTCCGGCAGCGTATCCGGAAGGATGCTCTGGGCCGTATTTAGGAAATGCTCATTGAAAATGATGCCTCGGTCATCTGGATAAAGCGGCAGATAGCGGATAGAGGCCTCCACAAGGTCCTGAAAGAAATGCGTTCCAAAGGATGGATCTGGTATATAGTCTTTCTGCTTGCGGGCAATCTCGATGAGCATGGCGGTATTGCTGATGTCTGAATAGGTGACGCTCACCCCAAGTTTGATGTCGCCGCGACTGCCCCAACGCCCTGGCCCCATCAGGATAAATCGGCGTCTTGGCAAGATTTTGTTTAACCTGCCCACAGCTCTGCCAACAGCGGAAAAATCTTGCTGATCTTTCAGTTCGCTATACTTCTGAGGATCCACATACACGATGTGTGTAATGCCTGGCACATTGCCATTCGTAATAAACCGGTTGGCAGTGAAAATGACTTTTTCCGGGGGAATATCGGTGGGTATCCCGGCCGGAAAGCTATCTTCAGCGTAGCTCTGGGCGCGACATTGTAAGAGGTAGAAATAGGCACCGTCATGGGCAAACTCGATGTCTACGGGGTAACCCAGCGCATCTTGTAAAACCTGCAATATAGCTTTGGTTTGCTCGATGAATGGCGTCCGGGAGACCAGCCCCTCGAAGGTTACGACGCATTCATCCGTCTCGAAATCAATCCCCAAAGCGCTTGGCACATGAATATGATCTTGCTCGAGAATGGAGACCAGCTGGTCAATCCGGGGATATTCCCGTCCATAGTTCTTGAAAAGCATCCGGAAGTCCACGGTTTCGAATGTCCTGGTCTTTAAGTTTACGACATCCACCATCTTCGGAGAGTAGCGGATGATCTCATCCAGCGAGACATTCACACGCAGCCCGGGTTGCCCTGGAGCGACCAGGGTCGGGTAATCGTCGCTCAACCGGTCTACAGCTCGGGTTCCCAATCCCGGGACGAGGCGAACCAGCCCATCTTCACGCCGTATGCGGCTTGACCAACGGAATTCATTATTGCTGAAAGCTACCCCAGCGAAGGCAGGCAGGTAATAATCCCCGATTTGAGTTCCCACAACCTCCTGGATCAGAATGCCCATCTCTTCGTGGTAGTCAATCAGGCCATTCTCGTATCGGTATTCGATGGGGTCCGGAGCAAACATCGATGCATAGACCTCAGCGATTGCGTCAATCAGCGCTTCCAGGCGCTCCTCCTTGGTGCCCTTGTTCGCAATGAACAGGCTCTTATACTTTCCAGCAAAAGCGGCCCCAACCTGATCTTCGAGTAAGCTCGAACTGCGTACGATCAAAGGCACGTCCCCGAGATCGTCCAATGCGAGGGAGACACCCTTGATAATCTCGGGAGGTAGAAGTGAATTCTTAAACATGTGCACAATGTAAGGATACTCTTGCCGGACCTGGCTAAAATCTTTGTATTTTTGCTCCAGAATATCCTCCAGGTTGTTATAGCTGATGAGGTAGAACACACCATCTGAGGTCAGATACCAGGTCTTCGGAATTTTGATGTCCTGTAGCAATTCTTTTTTACGTGGCGACTGCTTGAGGATCTGCGCTGCCAGTAAAAGTCCCGCGCTTTTGCCTCCGAGTTTACCGTGGCTACCCGTCGGAAAGATCACCCGGCGGACAAACCCGCTGAAGTCGTCAACATCAATATACTCCTTAGCGATATTTATAAATGAAGGTTGGTCGCTCAATATGCGACGGATTAGAGCGGTTTGGAACCATCTCCTGCGCGGCGCGGTAAGCTCGATACCCTGTGGAGTCAGAAGGTGAAAGCGCTCGATCGCCGCGCTGATTTCGGCCAGGGAAGAACTTGGATTGACTAAAACATCTACCAGAAAATTTGAGCGATCCTCTTTGATCCAGCGCTGGATATTATCCAGGATAGCCGCCTGAGACAGTTGTTGGCTGGCAAGAGTGAACACCTGGTCGCTGATCGCCAGGATGTCTTCGGTAGTCTGTTGCTTATAGGGGCGGTTTTCCTCTAACAATTGGCTGTCTTCGCGATAGATGGGGCTAAAGAGCCTGAGCAGTTCCTCGGCTTCTTTGACGCCATTCCAGTACAAATAGTTGACCATCTTGCTGGAGATACGCGCCAGCAGTCCGGTGTCAGTACGCTTTAGCAGGTCGAGGATCACCCACCACTCGCCTTTTCGTTCTTCCTCAGATTTCAGGCGTTCCTGAAACACCTGACGGAGCTGCAGGTGAAGAATATAAAAACCAAATTGCTCTGCAATCGTATTAATCAGCTTGCGCTCTTCTTTCAGGAAGGGTCCTTCATCGGATGGAGGCCGCTCCTCGGTGTAGCACACGCTGATCTTACCTACATTTTGTTCCTGGACGATGATGTCAGCGCTTTGCACCCAGGGTGTTTCTCTGAACCTGGGAGTCTGGCATGTTGTGCCACGATAGACGAATTGCGCTTCGCACACATCAGGATATTGCCAGCCCGGCGGCAGGGCTTTGATGATACCCTGGCAAATATCGTCGATCGTTATTTCAGGGGTGCTCAAAAGTTCCTGCACTTCGTAAAGGCAGTTGAGTTCTTTTGCGCGTTCCTTGAGATCGTGGATTAATTTATCAAGAGGAGTACTGTAATCGCTCATTTTATAGTCAGGATTTATAGATAACGCCACGGCTTCTGCGCCCATCAACCCGAATCCTTAAAGGCGCTGAAAGCCTCACATGACGGACAAAGCGTGTTTCGTCTACAACTTCCTGCTTTTCCAGCCAAGTCCAATCAATTGTGAACTTTTGTCCGAAAGGCATGGAGAAATATTTGACGCCCAGGTTGATCATATTGTGGAAATAATGCGACCCCTGGCTCAATTCGACTCTCACGTTTTCCTGTGTGGCCTCAACAATCACCTTTGCTCCACACACCTGCCCCCACTGTACCGGGATGCCAAGCCAGGGATCGGCCGTCCCCAACCTGCCAAAAACAATCAACATGTATGGAGTGTTGGTGGCCAATAATCGACTGTTGTGCTGTTCCAGCTCGGGCACAATTGCCTTGGTGTGCTTTAGGTCGAAGCTGCCCGGTTTAACATATACCACATCATGGAGGCTATCCACTGCGCCATTTCCGAGCACATTCTTCGATGAGACCAACACGTTTTCGTCTGTCAGCTCCCTTTCGGAAACCTCTACCACATCCATCGGGACGGCCATTGCCCGAACCTGGACGAATCCAAACCTATGCGGAGTAAACGTCATGGCAAACTCGATTTCTACTGGCGCACCAAATTTTTGCTCGCAGATGGACAGCAGGGACTTGATAAGATCATTAAAGGGTACTTGCTTAAGGATCAGCAATGGAGCGAAAGTCAGCGCCCGTGGTCCCTTAAAGCCAGTCCCAATCGACAACCTGCCTGTCATGGCGTTGTATGTTGAAGCGAGATATTGTAATGAGCCATCTTCTTCTGCTGCCACGATATTCTCATGACGAAGATATTCCACCTCGCTGATCGGATCATAATCGGCTGGCTCACCCATATTCACCACCCAGAACTCGTTTTGGGTGCCGTTGAGCAAGTTCTCAACCGATCCAAAAGGCGGCTCTGCCTGGGGGAAGGCTGGTGAAAACCCCCACGATATCCCTCCATCCACCACCGTCTTACCCAGACCCAACGCCAGGTTCACAACCCCATCTTGAGGTTTGGCAGGTTTGAACGGGTAATAGTTGTAGGATCGTGCAACTCCGGCAAGCTCTGGATAGAACCGGTTTCGGTAGCGTTTTCCTACCAGCTCCTGGATGATCACCGCCATTTTTTCGTCGCTGTCCTGGTATCCGAGGGCCTTTCGGTAATCTTTAGCGCCCCGGAAAAAAGTGGAGGCGTAGATGTATTTGACTGCTTCGCTCAATTGCCGAAAGCGGATATCCGGGTCATATTCGTCGTTAGGGATCATCTTCGTGCGGTAGATCCCGGCAAACGGCGCGTTCATCGTGTCCTCCAACAGGCTGGATGAACGAACGGCTAAGGGAGTGTGCACCTGCTCGACAATCGACCGCAGGTCACCCAGCACCTCAAAGGGCAGCTCTGCCCGCTGAAATTCATGGCCGATGCGCTCATCTGGCATGTCCGAGAGCGGGAGATCGGATAGGTGGTTCTGTTCAAGAAAAGCGCTAAAGACATCTGTGCAAAGGATCGCCATGGAGGGGATTTCAATGCTTATCCCAGGAAATTTCGCCAGCTCAAATTCAGAGTGCAGTACATCACTGACGAACGCCAACCCTTCGGCTTTTCCACCTATTTCACCTCTACCCAGGCAACTCAGCGGTGTATCTGGGTCCAGGAAATTGCGATTGAAATCGATTAGCTGTGAGCGAAACGAACTCCGGGATTTCACGTTCATCCTCTACTTTCCCTCTCGTCAAACCCAGCCACGCTCCTGGCAGGCACGTGTCACTCGCTCGACAGAAATGATGTAAGCTGCCTCGCGTAAGGGCATTTTGCGACTTTGGGAAAATTGAGTGACATCGCGAAACGCCGTGGTCATATGTACATCCAATTTCCCAAACACCTCATCTCGCTTCCAATAATAGTTCATATTGCTTTGCACCTGCTCAAAATAACTACACGTAGCCCCTCCGGCATTCGCCAGGATATCCGGGATGACCAGGATGTCACGCTGGACAAGCAATGGATCGGCTTCTGGGTTTGTCGGTCCGTCTGCGCCTTCGGCGATGATCTTCACTCGGGGGCTGATTATCTCAGCGTTCTCAACGGTTATCTGGTTCTCGAGGGCTGAAGGCACCAGTATGTCGACCTCCTGTTCAAGCCACGCCTCGCCAGGCAGGCACTCATAGCCCATCTCGATCGCTTTCGTTTTGTTGATCTCCCCAAATGCGTTGGTGATCGTCAATAACTCATCCGGGTCGATGCCTTGAGGTTTACGGTAGGCATAAGCAGTCCGTTCCGCCTGATCCCAGCTAGAGACACAAGTAGCCACTCCGCCCATCTTGCGATAGAGCTGGATGGCATGTTGGGCAACATTTCCGAAACCCTGAAAGCTGGCAGTCGTGTCCGTTGGCTTAATATCCAGATCTCTAAGCGCTTCGCGCACTATGATCATTAACCCAAAACCTGTGGCCTCTTTTCTGCCTGCTGAGCCACCCAGACCCACTGGCTTCCCGGTAATGAAGCCGGGGCTCTTGTGGAAATGGATCGCTTCGTATTCATCCAGCATCCACAGCATGTGTTGAGCGGTAGTCATTAAATCCGGCGAGGGCACATCCCAATCGGGGCCAACATTTCGGGCGACCTGCCGTACCCAGCCTCGACACAGGCGTTCTTGTTCCTTGGGGCTAAGATTGTGCGGATCACAAATCACACCACCCATGCTACCGCCCAGGGGTAAATCCGCTACGGCGCATCTCCAGGTGTTCCACATCGCCAGCGCTCGCACCGTATCTACAGTCTCGAGGGGATGAAAGCGGATGCCACCTTTGCAAGGGCCGCGCGCATCGTTGTGCTGGATACGATAACCGCGGAAAACATTTATATTACCGTCATCCATGCAAACCGGGATGCTGAAATGGTATTCGCGTATTGGAACGCGTAACAGATCGCGCGCGGCAGGGCTTAAGGCAAGCAGGTCGGCTGCGCGATCAAATTGCGTTTGAGCAGCCTCATAGGGGTTGTATAGCCTAGGGGTCATGTTGACCGTCTTTCTGCATATCTTCGCGATGTTCTTCGTCAGGTACCACCAACATATATCCCACGCCGGGACTGCTAAGGATCAGGCTGGGATTTGCCGGGTCGGTTTCGAGTTTTTTACGCAGGTAATGGATGTAAGAGCGCAGATAATCCAGATCATCCCGATACTCTGCACCCCACACTCGGGTAAGCAGGTGTTCATGGACGAGCACTTGGTTTGGGTGGATCGCCAACTCGTGTAGCAGGCTATATTCGGTCGGCGTCAGGTAAACCTCGCGCTCACCGATCGTCACTCGACGGCGTGCCAGGTCGATGTGCAGGTCTCCACACACAATATCAGGTGGAGCGACTTGAGCCCGTTCGCTCTGCGAGCGCTTGAGCACAGCGCGAATGCGCGCCAGCAGCTCTTTCGAGCTGAAGGGCTTTGTGATGTAGTCGTCAGCCCCCATTTCAAAACCTTGCAACATATCGCTCTCACGTACTTTGGCGGTCAACATAATAATGGGCACATTCGAGAATTCGCGCAGGCGACCTGCCACCTGGTAACCGTCCATGGTTCCTGGAAGCATAATATCGAGTAAAACCAGGTCAGGCTGTTCCAGCGCGGTTAATTCAATAGCACTCTCACCACTGAAAGCGGCCAACATCTCGAATCCGGTTGCGCCGAGTACTTCCCGGACCAGTTGAACCACCCGGGGTTCGTCATCGACCAGTAATATGCGCGGTTTCTCTCGAGTGGATACCATCAGCCTATATCTCCAGCATCTTCGGAAGAGAGAAGTAGATGCTTGTCCCTTCGCTCAGCTTGCTCTCGGCCCAAATTCTCCCGCCGTGGGCTTCCACAATGGCCCGGGCGATGGGTAACCCCAGGCCGGTGCCAGGAATTTGAAGGTTCGTAGGCGAGCGGACGCGGAAATAGCGCTCGAACAAGGGGATCAGGTCTTCAGGAGAGATACCTATGCCCTGGTCAGCTATGACAACTACCACATCGTTCGGACGCAACTCGCCACGGATGACGATTAACCCCCCTTGCGAAGAGTACTTTACGGCGTTATCCAGGATGTTTCTGAAAACCTGTTTGATCCAGCGAGGATCGGCTTCCAGGATCGGAAATGTGGCTGGGAAGTCAACAATGATATGGTGAGCATCCGTGCGACGCTGGACTTCCTCCGCTACCTGGTGAGCAATGAATGGTATCCGTACCGGTTGTCGTTCCATGATGAGCTGGTCTACCTCTATCATCGAAGAATCGAGGATGTCCGTCAGCATGCTCTGCATGTTATTGCACTCTTGTTCGATCATTCGCAGGAATTCCTGGCGTTTATCGTTGCTCCAATCCACTTCGTCTAAAAGCAAAGCAGACGAAAAACCCTGGATGGCGGTTAGCGGCATACGTAGTTCGTGCGAAAGGGTCGCCAGCACCTCTGAACGTAACCGTTCTGCCCGTCGCTCCGCCCGAATGGCATCCGCCTGAGTTGCCAGACGATCGCGATCGATTGCCAGAGCGATCAAGTCTGCAATTGTTTGAAGAAATGGCATGTCGCCATTTGAGAACATTGCCGGGCCGCGGATGGTCTCTAGTATCAACACCCCTAGCTTGTGCTCGCCCACTGAAATCGGAGCTGCCAGGGTGCAGCACGGCAACGCCTCTGATCCAAGCGCTCGAGCCATCACTGCCCGATTGGAAGGGCGCATATCTTCCATTGCATTGGCAACCTGGTCCGGGGTATGGAAGAGACATACTTTCCCCGCATCAAATACCTTGCCCGTAACCGACTCACCTGCCCTCAGGCCTAACTCACTAAGCACCTCCAGGTTATAGCCGAACCCTGCCGACGGTCTAAATAATCCCGAGTCCTGATCCCATAACATTACTGCACCGGCTTCGGCAGGTTCGATGACGCCGATGATTTTTTGAACAACTGCATTGAGCAATTCTGGCAGTTCCAGCGGCAAAGTCAGGGTCTTGGCGACCTCGGTCAAGGCATACAATTCGCGCTGGAGCCTCTCGACATCGGTCATAATCGGCAGGCGGAGTCAGATTCGTAAAATTCGAAATCCTGGCAAATATTATATATCACAAGCTGCATAAAATGATTAACGCAAATTTGGTCTTCAGCGGCGGAGAAGCAGGAGCACCCCGGCGGCCATCGCAACCAATCCTAGCAAAATTTCTTGGGAAGGCAAGCTCACATTTAATAAAGCCAAAGCTCCCACCAGGATCAGCCAGATAGCGAGCAAGATGCCCCCCAGGTTGCGGGACAGCCTGATTTGCGCTCCGCCGAGCAGCAGCAATACACCTGCGGCGATCGCCAGAGCAGATAATATCAGGGAAGCGGAAGGCAGGCTCACCTTGAAGAGGGTCAACGCGCCAGAAGCAATCAGATAGATAGCCAGGAGAGGAATAGCCCATTTACGCATTGTGTGACTCCGAGACTTGATGATGATGTTTATTTGCCCCACCACGCCAGCAAGGTGCTGCCATCGGTGAAGCCGAGTGGGAGGAAGGCGCCAATACCGAGCACCAACAAGTTATCCAGCATTAAGATGATTAACACCCCTCCAATCAAGTCATTGTTGGGGTAGACAAGCCACGCCAGCAGGCCGGCCAGACCGCCGAACAGGATACTTGCGGCCGGCCCGCCAAGGGCACGGCGGATGTGAACGCGGCCGGGTAGAGACGGCTCGTCGTCCGGATAGAGCGACTGGCCCAAGATGAACCAGAAACGTACGCCTGTCATTGGGTAGCCGGTGCTGCGGGCGGCGGAAGCGTGCCCAAGCTGGTGCACCAGCTCAGAAAGCCAATGCAGCATGGTACAGATCAGACCGAAAAGGAGGGCTGCGCCCGGATCCGCCGACAATAACCAGCCCAGGATGGCAAACAACGCCCAGAGCAACAGCGTGCCATAGATGGCAGTGCGGCGGGCACTCAGATCGAGCCCGGCAATGCGACCCAAGAAAAGGGATTCCAACATGGGTGAGCTCCTTGTGTCTGTACAAGATCGATACAGTCGATCCATCCAAAAGCAATTCTACCGCGGAGTGGGGTAAATTTCGTCCGGGTAGTATAACCGGTTTATAATTCAGAACCAGGATGGATGAGAGTCAGAGGAAAATTGCGCTGGTTACCGGCGCCAATCGTGGCATCGGTTATGAGGTTTGCCGTCAGCTCGCGCGCTCAGGGATGCAGGTGATCCTGACCAGCCGGGATGCAGCGAAGGGCGAGCGCGCGGCAGAATCCTTGCGGCGGGAAGGTGGCCAGCTCGAATACCATTTGCTCGATGTGACCGAAGCGAAGCACATAGAGCAGCTGCGGCAATGGATGGCAGAGCGTTACGGGCGGTTAGATGTCCTTGTGAACAATGCCGCTGTGTTGTTGGGCGAAGATCAAAGCGTGCTAAATGTACCAATCGACGTTGTGCGCACGACAATGGAGGTCAATTTTTATGGGCCGCTGAACCTGTGCCGGGCATTCGTGCCGATGATGAAGAAGACTGGTTATGGGCGGGTGGTGAACGTTTCTTCGGAGATGGGCTCGCTGGCGGGGATGGGCAGTGACAGCGCTGGTTACCGGGCTTCAAAGGCGGCCCTGAATGCCCTGACGCGCATCGTGGCCTCCGAAGTGCGAGCCTACAACATCAAAGTGAACTCGGCCTGCCCGGGCTGGGTGCGCAGTCAAATGGGTGGACCGCACGCCTCGCGCAGCCTGGAACAGGGAGCAGCGACGATTGTGTGGCTGGCGACGCTTCCCAATGACGGTCCGAGCGGGGGGTTCTATCGGGATCAGAAGATCGTACCGTGGTGAGTATACGGTTGGTGGCGATTGTAGTTGGCATTTGGCATTTCGCTATAAGCAGATGGTGGATTGCGGTAGACAGTTTCCCAACAGCTAATCTTGATAACTGAACGCAACACAAATTACACAAACATGGAGGATCGTATGGACATCGGCAAATCTATCACATTTGTTGCTGAAGATGAAAAATGGCTGGAGAAGTTGGGGATCGGTGCGCTGATTACCGCAGTACCAATCTTGAACTTTGCCTGGTCGGGATTTATGGTGGACTTGATGCGAAACGTCGCCGCAGGCGAACCAAAGCCATTGCCAGGTTGGTCCGACCTGGGGGATAAATTTATCAAAGGGTTGATCATTACGCTAGCAGGCATGATTTACGCGCTGCCCGCCATCCTGGTGGGTTGTTTTTTGTTTGGACTGTCTTTTGTGCCGCTGATTGCAGTCAGCGGGGAAGGCGACCAGGGGCTAAACCAGGGATTAGCCCTCGGCTCAACCGGGCTGTTGATCGCAGCTGGCTGCTGTATCGGCCTGTATGCATTACTCATCAGCTTTGTCTTTCCAGGAGTTTTCATTAACTACTCCCGGCAAGGCTCCTTTGGTTCTTGCTTTCAATTTGGCGAGATTATGCGATTGATCACAGCGAACCTGGGCGAGTACGTCACCGCCTGGGTGGTGACGTTAGTCGCTGGATTGCTGGTGGGTTTTGTCATGGGTGTGGTCGGAATGTTGGTTGGATGGATCCCGTGCATCGGCTGGCTTTTCGTGTGGGCGATCAGCGCGATCGCCGGGGCGTATCTTGGGTCTGTGTATGCCCATTTATTTGGACAGGTTGGAGTGTCTTTCCTTAATCAATAAATTGAGTTCGGCATGAGCGAAAATAATAAAGAAAATTATCACATGACACCGGATGAATTCCGGGTACATGGCTACGCTGTGGTGGACTGGATCGCCGATTATTACCAACGGATCGAGA
>Ga0154774_1139_pt7 | contig 23612 bp, 20 predicted proteins | sample Rifle2008BG16ft_FD_105782 | JGI IMG/M metagenome (GOLD analysis project Ga0154774, IMG submission 105782) | Chloroflexi bacterium RBG_16_57_11
CCGGTGAAGTGGGCTGTATAGAAATAGTTGCAGGCAGCGTTTGATCCGGCGGCAGTTTTTCATTTTGTCCTCGGGTGAAAAGATTGCATGCCAAAAAGGTTAAAGAAAAAATCACCAGGACGAGGTACCGTGGAAGATGAACTGCCATGGGTAGAGATCTTAGCAAAAGGGTCTATGGTATTTCTATTTTTCGGTAAGTCGTTTGGTCACCCGTTTCCAGGCCGCCGTCGGGGCGGCTGGTGGGATATTTTTATGGATATCATTGCTCAATATGTACCCAATTTCCTCGATTCGCATGGATACCGGTAGCTCTCGATTTTTTAACAGGAATGGTTCACCGAAATTAATCGCTCGGCTGACTTCGCTCGTTCCATATGGAATGCTCAGATCGACCGGGTGACCCAGAACTTTTTCTATCTGGGCCTGTTTGATGCCATTGGTGACTTCGCTGGAGTTGTGGTTTAAGGTGACTTTTACCTTTTCAGGCGGAAACCCGAGTTGATCGTAAATGCTTAATGCCCCAATTGCCGCTCTCAGGGAGGCCATTTCCGGCGCCAGGATTAATAAAAGATGGCTTGCCGCGCTTAATAACTCAATCGACGCATCCGAGAAATCATGGGCGACATCCATGACAACAAAATCATTCTTCTGGATGATGTTCTCCGCAACGGTCAGGAAAAAGCCCTGTTGAAAAGAGTCGGCAGCGATAGGTAATTTTGGGGCAGCAATATATTGAATACCCGACTCGTGCTTACTCACCAGCTTGTCAAGCACTTCATCGTCGATCGAGGTCGATGGAACATCGATAACATCTTCCCAGGTAGAGCGGGGAGCGGCATCCAACATCATCGCCACCTGGCCTGAGGCGAGCACAGCATCCACCAGCAAGGTTGACTTATTCCAGATCTGATAAAAAGCGAGCGCCAGGTTGACCGCGATGCTCGAACAGCCAACCCCACCTCTCAGGCTATGTACAGCCACAGCGGTGGTGGTTTGTTCAATCTCGGCCTCATATTGCTGGGCCATTTTCATGGCTTTGCTGCGTCGAGCCAGTATGCCGAGTCGAGCGACGAGCTCCTCCGGTTGGAATGGCTTTTCCAGATAATCATCTGCCCCCAACTCGAAGGCTTTTAGCTTGCTATTCAGCTCATTTTGGCCGGTGACAAAGATAACGGGGACGCTTCCGAAGTGTGGATCGCGCCGGATCCGAGCCAGGATATCAAATCCGGTCAGATCTGGTAAACGTAAATCCAGAACAACAATGTCTGGATTATAAATGGGTAGTTTTGTCAGCCCTTCGTTTCCATTTCGGGCATATTCTAAATCATAACCCGCTTTTTTAATTACGGGAGCAACGAGTTTATAGTAGAAGGCCTCATCATCAACTAATAAGACACGAATCATAATCCGTCCAACCCGATCTCACGCCCTGGATCTGAATTATTTTTTATTAACTCACGAGTTGCAGATTCCAGACGCCCAATCATTTTTTGAATGTGGTTTAGTGTCTCACCGGCTAACCCAGGCTGGCCATTTCCGCTTTGCTTATCCAGTGTTGCCGCCAACATGGACAGCTTTATCATACCAAGGTTTGCTGAGACACCTTTGAGATTATGCGCCTTGTTTGAAAGCTCTTTCCACCTCCCGGATTCGTAATCAAACCGCATGCCCTCCAATCTTTCAGGTAAGGATTGGATAAGCTCGTCGACAAAATTGCTGTAAACCTCGAGATCATTCTCGAAGCGCGGTAATGCATCCTGAATATCCAGGAGAGGAGCTTCTTCTGCAGTATTATATCCGTTAGGCTTTATTGTGTCTAGCGGTGCAAGATTTGATATCCCCCGTGTACCTAATTCCAACACTTGAAAAACCAATTGTGGATCAATCGGTTTGGAGATGTAATCATCCATCCCTGCCTCAAGACAGACCAGGGCGTCCCCCTGCATCGCGTGGGCGGTCAATGCTACGATAGGCGTGTGCTGGCTCTCGCCTTCAAATTCCCGAATGCGCCGGCAGGCTTCCAAACCGTCCATAACAGGCATCTGTATATCCATAAAGATGATATTGAAGCGGGTGTTTTTCACCGCAGTTAACGCCTCCATGCCATTGGAGGCGGTCGTCACAAAATGTCCCCGTTTGGTGAGCATAACGTCCATCATCTGCCGGTTCAAGTCATTGTCTTCCACCAGAAGAATGTGTTGTGGTTGGATGATTTGGCCGCCACTCACTTCTACAGCGCTTTTTCGTTGGCGTTCGCGTTGCCGTTTGTTATCTACCATGAACGCGTCTTCGATAACTTCCCTTAACTGGGACTGGCGGATTGGTTTTATCAGATAACCGGAGCAACCCATCTCCTTGATCCAACCAATTTCGTTCCGGTGACCTACCGAAGTAAGGACAATGACACGGACGTCATTAATGAGCGGCTCTTGACGAATTTCACGCAACGTCCGTTCACCGTCCATCCCCGGCATTTGCATATCCAAAAGCACCAACCGGTACGGCGAGTTGGTTAACAATCCTCTGAACAGGGATGGGATCACTTCAGTGCCGCTGGCTACCGCCGTGGCGACACAGCCAAGCCCTTCAAGCATCTTTTTGAAGATCCTTCGATTGGTCGGATGATCGTCAACAATGAGCACCCGCAGGTTATTAAACTCTTCGGAGATCCGAGGTTTGATGGCAGGTTGCGCGACCTTGTCAAATTTTGCTGTGAAATAAAATGTGCTGCCAACTCCGGGTTCGCTTTCAAGCGCGATGGTACCGCCCATCATCTCAACCAGCTCTTTACAGATGGCCAATCCTAAACCAGATCCGCCATATTTACGCGTCGTCGAGCCATCCACCTGGACAAAGCGGTCAAAGACCGCTTTCTGGCGTTCGAGTGGAATTCCGATACCGGTATCCACGACGAAGAATTGTAAAGTCACATTCTTATCCGTCTCATTGACCTTTTCAACGCGAATAACCACCTCGCCTTCTTCAGTAAATTTAATTGCGTTTTCGGTCAGGTTAACCAAGACCTGGCGGAGACGCACCGGATCACCTTTGACATAGACCGGCACAGAAGAATCCACATAGGAGATCAATTCAAGTTTCTTGACCTCTGATCTGTTTGCCAACGTCTGCGTCACCGCTTCCACGATCGAGGGCAGGTCAAATTGAAGCCATTCCAGCTGTAATTGCCCGGCTTCAATCTTGGAGAAATCCAGGACGCTGTTCAAGACACTCAGTAATGCATCCGCGCTGCTTCGTGCACCAATCAGGTAATCCAATTGTTCATCATTCAATGCAGTGTCCAGGGTCAGATCGATCATGCCTAGAATTCCGGTCATTGGGGTGCGAATTTCATGGCTGATATTGGCCAGAAATTCGCTTTTGGCCCGATCGGCTGATTCTGCAGCCAGCCGGGCTTGTATGTGTTCGGTGATATCATGATAGATCCATAACATTCCGACCCTTTGGCCAACCAGGATCAGCGGCACGACCGTAATCACCACCTCTATGATCGAGCCATCTTTTCGGCGGAGCTGAGAGCGCCTTTTTGCGGGTTCCGGATTTGAGGCACTGTCCGAAACTCCAAGGATTTCTGACCCCGTTGAGGGGTTTGTTAGTAGCTTATGAATGCTCTGTCCATTGACCTCTTCATTTGAATATTCGAGCATGGTCTCGAAAGACGGGTTACACGAGAGCACGATGTGATTTAGATCAGTGGTAACCATCGCCACCGGGCTGTTGTAGATGAGCACATCCAGGAATTCCTTCTGCTCACGCAAAATTGTTTCGACACGTTTTCGCTCGGTGATATCTCGTAGAATATAGATACGTCCTTGTTGATGATCATATGTATCGAGAGGATAGTGGATAATCTCAAGCCAACGCTGATATTCTTGGTTGTAAATCTCCCCAGTCGCATCGACCAGCCGCAATGGTTGCTGATCTTTCTCGCCAATGATGATCTTGTCGACGGTTGAATTGATCAACTGGTCGAATGTGGTATCTAATGTGTGGATCGCGGCTTTATTGCAGCGAATAATAATGCCGTTGTGATCGGTTACGATGATGGCATGGAGAACGGCATCAAAAATGGCCTCCCATTCACGTTTTCCCCGTTCCAGGGTTAATTCCAGTTTGGCCGCTTCCTGGTTCTTATCTGACAACCCACGATTCAATTCTGCAAGCTGGCGCACCCTTTGGTAAAAATCCAAGGAAACAAGTCCCAAGGCAGCCAGAAATAATCCAGATAAAACGAAGAAGGGACGGTAACTCGCGTTCAGGTGGAATCTGGATTCCACTGGCACAAATGTGAGAGCCAGCCCAATGACTGCCAGGAAGAGTAAGAACCAGAACAGGTTAACAATTGCTGGTTGATTGGAAAGCTTGATTTTCCTGTATATGTTCATAATCTACCCACTTCAAGATCAACGATCCTTCTTGACGGGATTATATTGGCTTCTCTAATTCTATACCCAGACACTTTTGTAAGCATGTATTCTAACCCTATAACTAAGATCCAACTGATGAAAAATCGGTTACTTCTCAATGACCGAAGATGAACAAATCCCAGGTGAAAAAAAGAGATCCAAAAGACCGCTATCTGAAAAAGGCTTGCGGCCAAATCTTAGCCTGAAAGTATCGAGTCAACTTATGTGATGTGCAGATAGGTCGAATAACTGGTCAGGATTACTGCTTCCTGCATTATATGACGCAAAAACGACTGATGTGTGATTAGACTTGAGGGGATGGTCACAAGGTAACAAAACGATTTTCATTCAGCTTTAGGTCCACGCCGGCATTGGTTGGTCATACTAGAGGCAACTTGGGTGTACGTCAGCGGTTTTCCGCTTCCATTTCAACCAGATATTGGCCAACCACCTCTGTCGCCTCTCCGTGAGCGGCCATCCTGCCTGCTTCCAACCAGATCACTTCATCGCACAACCGGCTTACCAAGCTGGTATCGTGAGAGACCAAAAGGATGGCACAACCCTGTGCCTTGTACTGAACGATCCTCTCCAGGCATTTGATTTGATAGGTGTGATCCCCTACGGCCAGCACTTCATCGATCAACAAGATGGCTGGCTGGATGTGGACGGCAACCGAGAAGGCCAGGCGCATATGCATTCCCATGCTGTAGATGCGCAGCGGGCTATCGATGAAATCCTCAAGCTCGGCAAAAGCAACGATCGAATCAAAATTCTGCGCCACCTCACGGCGTGTCAGTCCCGAGATGACACCGTTGATAAAGACGTTCTCGCGGCCGGTCAGGTCTGGGTGAAAACCAGCTCCTAAATCAATCAGCGCACCGATCCGTCCCTGGGTGATGATCCTCCCCCGGTCGGCTTTACCGACGCCACCCACCAGGCGCAACAACGTGGATTTCCCCGCCCCGTTTCTCCCAACGATGCCGACCATTCTTCCCGCGGCCAAGCTAAAGCTGACGTCTTGCAACGCCCAGAACTCGTCCCGCTTCAGGGATCTTCTCCCGGCTGCTGAAAATAGATCTTGAAAAGTCCATGGGCGGTCGCTGCGGTAGCGGGAAAATTTCTTGGATAGCCCCTCGACGCGAATAACATCTTCCATAGACTAAAGCTCCTCGACAAAGCGATAGTTGGCTTTCTGGAAAACATGAGCAGTGAACCAGAGTAGCGCTACGGATACCAGGCCCCACAACAGCAACGGCAGACCGGCAGGCAGCTCGGCTTGGATGAACACGGAACGATAGGATTCAATGATCGTGGCCATCGGATTAAGGCGATAGAGGGGCTGCAACTGTGGTGGGAGAGCGGCCGTGTCGTAGAAGACGGGCGTCAAATAGAAGCCCAGAAAAAGCAAAACGCCCAGCAGGTATTGGGTATCACGGAACGTGACCTGGATGGCGGCGAAAAGATAGATCAGGCCCAGGCTGAGTATAAACTGGATGGCAAAAATGACCGGCAAAGCGAAAAAAGCGCCGCTGATTGGGATCCCAGAAAGCAGCATGAATACCAGCAGGATCGGTAAGGCGAGCAGGAAGTGAATGAAATAAGAAGCTACGGTTACCACCGGAAGGATGGCGGCGGGGAAGCCAGGCCTGTGGATCAGCTCGCGGTTATCCACAATCGATCCTGTGCCGGCGTACAACGAGGATTGAAACCAGTTCCAGGCCAGCAAACCGGTGAACAGGAACAAGGTGTAATTCGGAATATTGAGCTGCAGCACCAAGCCAAAAACCAGGTTGAGCACCAATAGCTGGGCCAATGGATTCAAGAGTGTCCACAGTATACCCAGCACCGAGCGCCGGTAGCGCAATTTCAAATCGCGCAAGACCAGCTCGTGCAGTAAATCATACAGATAACCTAGCCGGTTGTTTCTCTTTGCGTTAAAGGCTAACCTCATGGTCAAATACTCCCGGTCTGATTCCTAATTCGCACAGCGCCAAATCCGCTAGACCTGGATGTTGAACCTGCGTCGGCGTCGGTCCGGATCAGGCCTAAACCTGATCCCATCGTTCCGGGTAGGGTACATCTTTTTGGGTGAAGGCGGCGAATTCTTCTATGTTCATGGGAAGATGAATGATCCCCTGGGAAGCGAATGCCTCTAACAGGTGGAACAAGGAATATTCGATCAAGAAGGGCCGCAGGTGTGCCCCACGCCAGCGCTCGGCGCCTGGCTGGGAAGGCATGCAGCCAATCAATTTTTCCCCATTATAAATGGACACACTGTCGGGACGTAAGCGATCCAGGGTTTGTTCGGCTTGATCCAGGCCTTGGGATAGATCGATCACAAACTCGGGCTTCTCAAGAGGCTGTGCATTGGAGGGTTTATTTGCCAGGAAGTCTTGGACAGCCTTCTGCGTGGCTAACTCCTGAACCACGCCTTTCCAGTACCAGTATCCCGATAAGCCTGAAAAAAACCTGCGCCACATGCTCAACATGCGGGCTTTTTCGAGCACAGGCAATGCTTGCAAGGCTATCAAAGCGATCCATTTACCCAGGCGGGGCGATCGAAATTCCAGGTATTGCAGCACCCGGCTGGGTAGCCTTGAATTTATCAATAAACGGCAAATCAGCAGCGTGGGGATCAATTCTGGATATATCCGCCCCAGGTGGACATCGGCGATGCCTTCCTGTAACTTGCGTTGCATGGCTCGGTTTAAATCGGGTTGCTCGTGATGCAAACCTGTAGCTGCCTGTGTAAACGCGAAATCCAACCCTGCCTTCATCAACCGCGCCCCCAACTCATAGTCTTCATGAACCAGAAAATTTGAGTTGAATCCCCCGAGGCTGTAAAAATTAACCCGGCGAATCGAAAAATTACCACTTAGCAGGTCTGTATAGCAGAACCGGAGGCCCGGATGCTGCATGGGCTGAAACTTTTTTTCCCACCAGCCTTGCAATTCAAGTGCGAAGTAGGTGTTTGGTCTGGATGGAATGGGCGGGATATAACCAATCACCACCCGGTTGTTTGAGCCCAGGTGGGCATGTCTATGGGCCTGGACAAAACCAGGGCTTGTTTCAATATCGTCATCTAAGAAGATTAACAATTCACCTTTTGCCAGAGAAGCCCCTTGATTGCGAGCGATCGCTGCGCCTCCCGAATCTTGTTCTATCGTGCGCAGGGTTAACGGGGCCTGATATTCGCACAGCATATCAATACTCCCATCCGTACACCCATCCAGGACAACAATCACCTCGAACTTTTCCAGGGGATAGGTCTGTTTAGCCAAAGCATCGAGCGTCTGGCGCAGGATTGCCTTACGGTTATGGCTGGGTATGATTACGGAAACCAGAGCTGTGTCTGTGAGCATGATATTGGCGCTATTGTGGATTGATCCGTCGAGACTTCAAATAGAGCCAGGGACCTGAAATGCAGCCCAAAATTTCCAGGAGGATCAGGTCAAAAGAAGGTGCGTTCTCCCTGCGGAACAACGACCGGACCGCCAAAGGTAGCTGCCCGACCAGAAACCAGTACAAAGCGATCGGCACCACCGATAGCTCCCCTTCAAAAAGGAGTTTGCGCGCCCACCACGCATACCACCCTGCCCCATAGCCATACATGGTCTTGCGCAGCTCTTTCCACGAACGGCGATGCCGGTGCCAGATCAGCGCGGCGGGCTCATAGACGATCCAATATCCTGCTGCCAGGATGCGCGCAAACATTTCGCTATCCCCACCGGAAAGAGCGGGAGTCCCTCCATCTAATGCAATGTCAAACGGTCCGACCAGCTCTAAAACGCTCCGGCGAAGCGCCATGTTGGCCCCGGCGCCAACCAGACCGGAGGATAGTAGGTTGAGGTTGTTCCATCTGAAAATCTTGTGCACAAAACCGCGACCAAAGGGTGTGTAATTCTCGAAAGCTTCCTGAGCCTCGGTTTCAAGCTCGAGCGGCATGGTCAGACCGGTAACACAGAGCGCATTGGCATGGCAGAAGTTTCGCCGGATTGCATCCAGCCAGCCGGCAACCGGAACGGTATCATCATCGATGAACGCTATGATCTCATTGTGCGCCTCGAGCAAGGCACGGTTCCGGGCGCGATTCAGGCCAGGTTTCTCTTCACGCACATAGCGGATCGTTGGGAATTTCTGGACGACCTCATACGTGTCTGGCCTGGATGAGCAACTATCAATGACCAGGATTTCCTGTTGCTCATTGCAAATGTGCGTCAAAGCCTCCAGGCAGCGTAATAGATCGTTGGGCCGATCCCGGGTGCAAATGGCAACCGTGGCTTCAGGAGGCTGGCCAACCCACGCATCCTCAGCAGGACAAGCGATGATCTCGCGCAGGAAATACTCCCAGAAAACTCGACCCGCATTACGAACGATTGCGCTACGCAGGTTATCCCTGATAATTTTTCCCGCTTCGACGGGCACATACACACGCTCAACCGGTCTGCCCCCGATTCTCACGAGCACCATGGCACGATCGTAGGCTTCCAGACCCGTAATAGCCTCTGGGATCGCATCAAATTCAAGATCGAGCACCTTCGTCGGCATAGTTCAGAACTGCTGGCTTAGAAATCCCCATTATCATCGGTCAACACGGCGATTTTCGCCTGTTCGGTTCGCCTTGCGATGATATCCGCAGACATCCACTGGATCAAGAAGGACAGTTGGAGAACACCTTGCAAGATGGCGAATATCAGCAGAATCGAAGGGCGATGATCCTTGACAAGCACGGTGTACAGCAGGCCGATTAATAAGAGCAGGATGGCAAAAAATTGTGGGGCCAACCATAACGGGTGCAAGCGCAGATGTTTACTTTTCGGAGTCGGCTGGAAGGATTTATCGATCCGAAATAGGGCCATCAGCCAGGCAGACAGGTAGATCGGCCAGGTGGCATATACCAGGGTAACCGCGCGCAGCAATGATGTGCTTGGCAAGGTGTCATGCCTCCATTTATACAGCCCGAGGTAGCGGATCACCGCATCGCAGGCCACCAATGGGGTGATATGGATCAGATAGGTATGGAACGCAGCCCGGCTGGCGGCATCGCCAAAGATCAAGATTGCGATGGTTGCGAACATGTGGGCTGCCACCACAGGCCCGATCCAATATTTGGTCATCCGGACTGCATAGGAAAGCTTCTGGCCCCAGGTGAGCCGACTGAACAGCTTTGGATAGCCGGACACGAGCAATTCGAACACTCCTCGCGCCCACTTCATTTGTTGAATGTACCAGGCAGTAAACGTAGGCGGCGCCAAACCAGGAGCAAGCGGCTCAGCGACATAAGCCGACTTCCAGCCAGCCGCATGCAGATTTATGGATGTCGCCAGGTCCTCTGCCAGGCCAGGCTGGTAGCCCCCGATCGAGTCCAGCGCCGATCGACGGATCAGGGCATTACTGCCCATCAATGTCGCTCCACCGATGCTATACGCGCCCAGCGAAGTTGGGTTATAAAACTCCAGGCTGGTTTCGATTGCCGCGTCAGCCACCCAGCTCTCCTTGATATTGGCGAATGTAAGCATCACCTGCACAAATCCAATCTTAGGATCGTTAAAGTAGCCGAGGGAACATTCGAGGAAATCTACAGCCGGTACATGATCAACGTCAAAAATAACCACAATATCGCCGGTTGTCCTTCTTAGAGCGGCGTTTAGATTGCCGGCTTTCGCATTCGTGCGATCCGGCCGAGTCAAGTAACCCGCTCCGATCGTTTCTGCCAGCTTGGCCAGCTTTGGATCCTGGTAGTCGTCCAGCAACCAGGTGGTGTGCTCCCGGTTCATTGCACATGCCGCCTTGAGGGTCTTTTCGATCATCGAATACGGTTCGTTATATGCGGTAACCAAGACGTCGATGCTTACGCCAGGTAGATCAACTTTATTGATCGCTGATCGCCTTGCGACCAGGTAGAGATACCAATTGCCTAATAGTTGCACCCCGCCATAGGTGATGGCGCAGACGAACAATAACAGAAAGAATAGAGCAGACCACGGATGGCGCTGGTACAGGCGAATGTCGAACCACCAGCTTAGATAGAAACCAAATGCGAACACACCTGCGCCAATAGCCAGCCGTAGAGCCCAGGTAAGCAATAAATCTTGTGTCGTCGTATCCTGATCCAACAGATCTGCCTTAGAATGGACCCACCAGTCGCTTCACTCACCGTTCATGCAACCCACCCCTGACGATTTTGCCGAGCGCCGAACCTGCTGGCAACACCCCCCTATCCCTGGCCTATACAGGCGAAGTTATATAACTCAATCCAGTCTCTTTCTTTATGATCACCAGGCTTGTTTCCCAGGCCGGATCGTACAGGTAAACGCGCATCTTGAAGGTCCTGCCGCGGAGCGGAACGTCAAAATTTGCCACTTGCCGGGCATGCTCCTCGATCCAGGCGAGTTGTTGCGGATATAGCTCTTGTGTGTTCATGTCAATAACGAACCAGGCCCGACGGAATTTACTTCTAAACGCGCTTTCCTCGAAATCTCCGGTCGAAAAAGTTCGCTGCCCTAGATAGTAATCCCCCACGTCAGGGTCTCCGGCGAAGACCAGGTCATCATCCTGTAGTCTTTCCCGGATGAAAATAAATGCTGAGCGCCAGTCATCTCGATTTCCATTTTGATAGCGATAATACAGGTAATCTTCGCTCAGCGAAGTGCCGAGCAGCAGCACCAGAACGCCAACCGCTAACAGGCGGGCTTTGCCTTTTAGCTGGCGTATCAGCTCGTAGGTGGCCAGGCTGGCCAGCGTGATCCAGCTGGTCAATGAGATGAAGAAATATCGGTTGGCAGAAAATTGAATGATCGAAACTGCCATAATGGTAAATAGTGGGATAATCGCTGCCAACCCGAAAAACAGGCCGGCGCGGTCCTTTCTGAGCAATAAAAATACAGCGCCGAAGCACGCCATGCATACCAGAGGAAAGCCAACATAATATATGAAACCGGAGAATAACCATAATGGATTGTTATTTATCCGTCCAAAACCTGTCGTCCAGGCGCTCAGGTTACCTAGAAAAGGGCCGGCGATGAAGATGGCGACAACCAGGCCGGGGGTAAAATAAATCGCCAGATTTCTGATATTAAGCCCCGGTGGTTTTTCGAAGGGTAAGACCAACAGCGCCAAAAGATAACTGACAACTACCGGTAGCAGGACCAAAGCCAGCATACGCTCTTGCGCTGCAAACCCTAATAATATGAGCGAGAGGAGCAATAGCCAGGGTCGGTTTTCCTCCAATGCCAGGTAAAAAGAAAAAAGTGCCAGGGAATAAAAAAGAAGAAGTAATGCGTAAAACCTTACATTTTGCGACCAGTAAATATGCCAGGTCGAGACTGCCAACAACGCACTGCTGATCAGCCCTACACTACTCCCAAATAACCGGGCAACGATAAAATAGAATACAGGAATTGTTATGATCCCCACGAGTGCAGGGATCAACCGGGCATTCCATTCATTAATACCCAATACTCCCGTTGTCGCATGAATTAGACTGGTTGACAAGGACCGTATGAAACCGTCCGGCTTAGATCCAAGCGTAAAGACTTCATCCCCCCAAAAACTCCACACACCGAGCTTATAAAACCGCAAGAAAGCCGCTAAAATGGTGAGTGAGATTACAGATAAAAACAGCGTATAAGGTCTCGGAATAGAAGCGAGCCGGCGCATCTGGACACCCGTGGAATTTCAAGCCAATTAAATACTTCTTGAAAAAATTTTGCACACAAAAGTTTGTCCATCAGAGATAGGGGATTAAAGATGTCGTATCTGATCCTCTCAAGAGAGTCTCGATCTCTTAGAGTGTTAATTCCCCTATCCTTCATGACCGATTATAATCTTTTTTGCCGGAGTCACACATTTCTTAATCTTCCGATGCATCCATCGTTGTATGCTAAACCGGTTAGTGTGGTTACCTGCCGACATAGGGTGCAGCATGATCTTGTAACCAACTGAAAAGCCTGTTTCATGGCATCCCTCATAGCTTACAACAGATGGGGATATAATCGCTCAAGTGAGTTGACCATGCGCGTATCGCATCCATTTCCTGAGATTGGCTGTCAGTACAATCCTCCCCGCCTTATTATTACCGCGCTGAAGAATGCTTTTATTTCCCGGGAATTTTGGCTGGCGATTGGTTTTACCGGTTTTTATACGGCATATGAGAGCTGGCTCTTCCCGTCCGTAATTCCCTTTGTCACCGAGCATATGCCGGTATACCTTCAAAACCTCGCTCAGGTAATTTCCCAACTATGGGTCCTGGCATTTGTCTGGCTCTCCTTGCTCAGCCGGGGAAAAGTTCGCCTGGTGTACCTGACTCTGTTTGCCATTTCCGTATTAGGCGAATACGGCGCCTATTACTCCGTGGGTCGGTTTACCATTTCCGAAGATTATGACATGGTCCTGCGGTTGATCGATCCCCGGCTATACTTCAACGCAGCAGTAATCTACACGAGCTTCTATTTACCTTCAGCCCTCCCAATCCTGGCTTATGCAGCCTGCCTGCTCGGTTTACGGCGGCAGCAGCGTCTCGGCCTGCGCCACTTCGTGGCAATACTGACCGTATTCTTAATCTTTTCTTCGCTGCTCGTCCCTGTCAGCAGCGGCGTTTTTCGCACCCTTTCCCTTGCTACCAACCTGCGCAGCTGGACATTCCTTGCCTGGAAGGCCGCCAGCCTGTACCGCGGACCACGGCTTCTGGTCCCGCCCGTGAGTCATGCAGCGCCGAAAGACAACCTCGTCTTCATTGTGGACGAGTCAATTCGGGCCGATCATCTGAGCGTGAATGGCTATTCGCGGCCGACGTCGCCATATTTAGAAGAGCTTCAGCGCCAAGGCTTCCTCTACAACTGGAAAGACTCCGCCTCCTCGGCTACTTCCAGCTTGCATTCCAACACCCTCCTGCTCACCGGGATCAACCATCTACCAGATGTTGCACAAGACACGCGCAGGTCCCCCACCCTCTTCGCTTATGCCAAGGCAATGGGGTATCGGGTATCTCTGCTGGATGTCCAGATGAACACCCACTGGCTGATGCAGACGGAGGATTATGCGTTCGTCGACGAGTGGCCGACCGAGCAGGATTTTTCACGCCGCGGTGAATATAATATGGATCTGGAAGCAGCCCGGTGGATGGAGGCGAAGCTGCGCAGCTCGACAGGCAATTTTATCTGGATCAATAAGATGGGTGCCCACTTCCCATATGCCTCGCGCTATCCCCCGGGTGCGGCGCTCTGGGGGCCGGCGCTCACTGGAACGGAATATGATCCAGCGAAAAGGACCGAGCTTGTCAATTCGTATGACAACGCAGTGACATACAACCTGGAAAGCTTCTTCCGGATCCTGATCCGCCCGGAGATTTTAGAGCACACGATTTTTGTCTACACCTCGGACCATGGCCAGACATTAAGCGAAAATGGCGAGACCTGGCCACAGACCGGACCGACGCATAATGAAGCCAAAATCCCCATCATGATCATCAGCGCCCGCCCATTTGTCGTTGATACAGACTTCAAGGCCGGTCACCAAAACCTCTTCGCAACATTGCTGGATTTGATGCAGGTGCCAGATTCAAGCCGTGTGTATTCTTATTCGCCATCGCTTTTACAACCCACCACTGGCAACCGGCAGCCGCGTTTTTACATCGTTGGCGATATCTTGAGCGATTTGCGCAGCGAAATCTATCGCTATGATAAATAGAATGGGGTATCCGCTGGCTATGAAACGATTTCTCCATCCTTGATCATCACCACCCGAGAAGCGCGCTTCGCCAGGTCATCGTCGTGGGTGACCATCAGGATGGTTTTTCCATCGCCGGCCAGATTAGCGAGCAAGGTGAACACTTGCTCGGCGGTTCGTGAGTCCAGGTTGCCGGTCGGCTCGTCGGTGACCAGGATCTTTGGGTCGTTCGCCAAGGCGCGAGCGATCGCCGCGCTCTGCTGTTGGCCGCCGGAGAGGTGGCTGGGCAGCTTGTTGGCATGCTCGGCGACCCCTACCAGCTCCAACAGGCACAGGGCGCGTTCCTCACGCTCCGCCGGGTTGAAGCGGTTGCCAAAATCCATCGGCAGGCGCACGTTCTCCAGGATGGTAAGCGTGGGCAGGAGCTGGAAAAACTGGAATACGATCCCCAGGTTTGCCCCACGCCAGGCAGCCAGCTGGCCTTCGTCCAGCAGGTGCACCGGAGTGTTTGCGATGAACACTTCACCGTGTGTGGGGCGGTCGATCCCGGTCAGCACGTTGATCAGCGTGGTCTTGCCGCTCCCCGACTTACCCACGATCGCCACGAACTCGCCGCTGTCGATCCGTAGATCGATGCCTCTCAGAGCCGTGAACGATCCGGCACTGGAGGTATAGGTCTTGACCACCTGGCGCAGGTCGATCAAAGTCTGATGTTTGTTTTTTGGCATGCTGGTGAGATCGGTTTTGCGGTTATTCCACATAATCGTTGTGCAATGAAGAAACGGTCATTCGTAGTTCAACACTTCACGGACGGTAAGCCGCACAGCGTCGCGCGCCGGCGCCAGGCTGGCCAGTATGCCGATCAGCACGACCGCTACCAGCCAGATCAATAATCCCAGGAACGAGTACTGGAATGTCGACTCGGTGCCGAAGGCTACCCGCACCACTGCCTCGGAGAGCAATCGCCCGACTGGGTAGGATAAGAGGGCGCTCAGCCCCCAGCTGATCAGGGCTACGGTAGCCCCTTCCACAACCACGACCTGGCGCACCGATTTGTGTGAAGCGCCTACAGCCCGTAGCACGCCGATCTCACGGGTGCGCTCCAGCACGTTCAAGCCCATTGCCCCGGTTAACCCCAGGCCGCCGATCACCGCCAGGATGCCGGCGACCAGCAGCAATACGATCAGCAGGATGTTGAACGCGTTAGCTATCGTATCGAAAATCTCGAATCGTGTGCGGCTGGTGCTCTGGCTGAGTTCGGCGTCTTCGAAGCGCTTCTCCAATTTCTGCCCGATGAGGTCCTGCTCGGCGGGCTGGCTGAATGCTCCCGGGGTCGCCAGGACGCGCACCACATCCACCTGGTTGCGACGCCCGGTCAACCGGGTGAGTGGATCGAAATTCATGTAGATGCGCGAACCGGTCAGGTGCTTGGAGGCAATGCCCACAATCTCCAGCTTGCGCTCCTGCTCATTGACCTTGATGGTTACGATATCGCCAACGCCCAGTTCCGGCTCTTTTGCCAATAAGTCCTCATTAACCACTACCTGGTTCGTATCATCGGTTTGTAGCCAGCGACCATCGACCAGACGAGGCTGGATCGTCTGAGCGTTATCCGGCAGGCCGACCAGTTCCACCCGGTCGCTTTCCTGCCCATCTGGGCGAATGATCACACCATTGGCGCTGGCCCAACCCTCGGCCGCTTTTACATCCTGAACTCGGAGAGCTTCACGCTCCACGGTGTGCTTGTTCGCTCCGCCGGGGATACTCAACGAGGCGTCAAAAGCGATGTAGCGTCCAAGTTCGGCGATCTGCTGTTGGATGGTGTCATAGGAGCTAAAAACTGCCATGAACATCGCGCCAGCGATGGTCAGCGTGGCCAGCGTGAAGCCCAACCTTGATTTATTCCGAAAAGTGTTCCGAAGCGAGAGCATCACCGGCGGGCTGAGCTTGCGGATGCGCACCAACTGGCGCTCCAGCCAACCCTTCTGCCCCTCGCCGTTCAGCCCATACTGGTAGATCGCATCGTACACCGAAAGGTTTGTTCCACGCAGAATTGGTAGCAGGGCTACAACCAGAGGCATGATCAGCCCTAAACCGGCTTGCAGCAATAGAATGTTCGGCGGCAGGTCTACCACGGTGACATTAAAGTTCAAGAAATCCGCCGCCACTGCAACCAGCCCGCGCGCTCCTAGCATACCCAGTGGCAAGGCTACCAATAAACCGATGAAGCTGAGCACGATCACGTACGCCAGGTACAATTTGACGATTTGCCTCCGGGTGGCCCCTACAGAGCGCATGATGCCGATCTGGCGAGTTTGCTGCACCAGCACTGCTGAGATGGTGTTCACCACCAGACCGCTGCTGAGCAGAATCGCCAGGATGCTCATCACCTGCAAAACCAGCAGCACTCCATTCACCTGCTTTTTTGCCCAAAACTCCCCCGGGTTGGGGTCGCCCTGGACATTCATTGCCGCTACCTGGAAACCGCCGGGCTCGATGATGCGATCGCGGACCAGGGCGCCTACCTCCAGGGCGTGATCACGGCTGTTTTGATTCTCTGCCACCAACACCTGGAGCTGGTTGAAATACGGCTGCTCGCCCATCCACTCCAGAGTGGACAGGGCAAGATAGCCCTGAGCCTCGCCAGTCAGGTTGTATGGTCGCACGGTCATATCGTGCACCACACCACCAACCATCAAATCATACCGGGCGCCACCATCCATCTCGACCGTCAGTGTATCGCCGGTAGATAGCCCCAGCCCGCTGGCCACGTTTCGTTCCAACAATACTTGTCGCAGTCCTGGCACATTTGAGCCTTCTTCGAGTGTAAGCCGGTTAATTGGCATATCCTCGAAATCGGGGAAGGCGATCAAGTCGATCGCTTTACGCTCACCTGCGCCTGTCATCATGGATGCGTTGACCACGCGCTGCGCCCGCGCTGTCTGGACCTCACGCATCCCTTCAACATCCCGCGCCAGCTCCTTCGGGAAGGGAGAGACATACAGCGAGATGCTGGCAGGGCTCCGCTCGGAATACTGACCGAAGAGGTCGCGTTTCAGCATCCTCACGGTGTTGTGGATCATTCCTACAGCCGCGATACCGATCGCCAGGGTGAAGATCACAAGCAGCGAGCGTGGCTTGTTATCCCAGATATCGCGTAAAATTTTTTCCCAGCGTGCGCTCAGATCCATCAGATTACCGTTGATTAATCCTGTTCAATGAGACCGTCGACAATTCTAACTTGCCGGGTGGCTCGCCTGGCTACACCCCTGTCGTGGGTGACGATTAATAGCGTCTTGCCCTGCTCCACCATTCCGGCGAACACATCCATGATCTCGTCGCTGGTGCGCGAGTCCAGATTACCGGTAGGCTCATCCGCCACCAGGATTGGCGGGTCGTTGGCCAGCGCGCGGGCGATCGCTACGCGCTGCTGTTGCCCGCCGGAGATCTCGGAAGGGCGTTTATGGACATGCTCGGCCAGCCCCACCTGTTCGAGGATGTGCAACGCTCGCTCGCGCCGCTCTTTGGGGGCGTACACACCGCAAAATTCCATGGGGATGGTCACGTTTTTTATAAGGCTAATGCTGGGTAGGAGCTGAAAAAACTGAAAGACTACCCCCAGATTGAGCCCGCGCCAGCGTGCCCGGTCATCTTCACTCAGGTGATGTAATTCTGTCCCGGCAATGCAAATATCACCGCTGTCCGGGCGGTCGATGCCGGTAACCATGTTCACCAGGGTGGATTTACCTGCCCCAGATTTACCCACTACTGCGAGGAACTCACCGGCCGTCACAGAGAGGTCCAACCCACGCAAGGCAGGTATCGCGCCTGCCGGGGTATGATAGCTTTTAGACAGGCGGCGCAATTCTATGATTGGTAAATCAGGCACCGCCAATTCAGGTTGATTGATGGTTTGTGAATCCAACATCTCATCTATTATTAATTTATGAAACACTATATATGATATGATACAATGTATATCATTATGTGCGCGGAAGTATATCACAAGTTAGCCGCTCAAGTGCTTTTTATGACCTAATTGTTAGATTAGAAAATCGAGTACGGATGATGAATATAGATCGAACGGATCGCCGGGTGAGACGGACGCACAAGCTATTACAGGGGGCCCTGGTTGGACTGACCCTCGAGAGGGGTTTCGATGCGGTCACCATACGAGATATCACCGACCGGGCGGATGTGGGCTACGCAACTTTCTTTCGCCATTACCCGGATAAAGAGGCGTTGCTTGCAGATGTGCTCGAGGCGATGAAGGATGAATTTCAAAGCCTGCTGGCTCCCTATTCGATGGTCAGCAATCCTGAGAAAACCGGCACTCTGCTCTTCGAGTATGTGGAGCAAAATAGAGATTTGTGCCGGGTACTGCTCAACAGCACCGATACCATGTCACTGCTAAAGCCGGTGCAGGAGATCGGCATGAGCGATCGGTCATTGATGTTCAATTTCTCTGCGCAGAGCTCCGTGCCGGTGGAGATCGCCATCAGTCACTTGATGTCCTCCCTTGTCATGCTGATCCGTTGGTGGCTGGACCACGACATGCCATATCCTCCCGAGCGCATGGGGCAAATCGCCGCAGGGCTGATCATCCGCCCGGTCATTGGGGCAGTGCTGGGTGATGCAAACGGTGCTTAGCCCAGGGCCGTGACGAATGTAGAGTTATCTGTGCTACAATATCAATTCATTCGCTCGAATTAGCAGCTAATGCGGTTGTAGCTAAGATGCCAGTACTTTCCCCCGTCAATACCGCCCTCAGCTTACTCCGCCAGCTTCCCATCCTGGCGGATGTGCCCGAGCCGGATCTGGAGGCTTTGGCGCGGCAGGTTGTCTTCCGCAATTATGCTCGCGAGGAAGAGATCTTCTACCAGGGCGATCCCGCAGACCGGGTGTGGTGGGTTCACACCGGGCGTGTCAAGATCATTTTTCATGACCAGGACGGCCGTGAAGTCATCCTGGAGATCATCTCGCCTGGGGAAGCCTTCGGAGGGGCTGTGTTGTTCTTCCCCACCCAACCGGCCACGGCCAAAGCGCTGGAGGAGGCCTCGATTGCCAGCTTTCCCAGCGAGTTGTATGCCCGGTTTCTATTGGATCACCCTCCGGTAACGCTTAAGCTCTTACGTATGTTGGGGGCGCGACATCTTTCGATGATCAACATGCAAATCCTGGCAGGCGAGCGCGTCGAGCGACGTATGGCGCATATTCTATATAAACTGGCCAACCGGGTAGGGCGTCCGGAGCCAGGCGGAACGCTGATCACCATCCCGCTATCCCGGCAGGACCTGGCGGATATGTCCTGCACATCGCTGGAAACAGCCATCCGGACCGTATCGCGCTTCCAAAAGGAAGGCATGCTCATGACCCGCCGAGGCGGGTATCTGGTCGTTACCGATATGGAGAGGCTGAAAGAGCTGACCGAATGAAGCTATGACGGATGGTCCGGATCTTGCTCCACGAGCGGCAGTAGAATAAATTTTATATTGCTATTTTGTGGGCGCACCTGGCAGGCAGGTCCAATTTTGCAGTGGTCGTGCGGAGCATGATCAAACCAGCCGCCGCAGCGATGGCACTGCGCCCGCGTCTGATAGCACCAGACCTCGACCTCCGGCTCGCCGCAGTGTGGGCACGCCAGGTAATCCGGAAAAGGATCGGGCAGGGGCAAATCCTCGGGTGCAGCGTCTGAGGCGTCCATTTCGTCGCGCGCCAGGGTTTGACCAGGCTCCGCCGGGGCTGGATTCCACATGCAGAGCCTGGCCTGCTTCTCATTTCACTTGTTTGATCCGGACATAAGCCACGATGTTGAGCAGATCGTTTTCGGTCAGCGCCGGATTGCCGCCCTTGGGGGGCATGTCCACGCCCTGGGTGTTGAGCGGATCGCTGGCAGGTCGTCCGACTTTAAGGAAATCGACCATCTGCGGGTTGGTCCTTCCTTTGACAAACTCGCTGGTGGTCAGGTCTTTTCCCAGGTTGGGCATGCCTTTGAGATCGGTGCCATGACAGGCGATGCAGGTCTTATCGAAGGCGACTTTTCCAGCCACCGGGTCGCCGGGCGGCTCGGTTGGGGTGGGCGTTGGAGCCGGTGTGCCGCCGCCACAGGCCGGCAGAAAGATAGCCAGCGCCAGCAGCAGGGTGATCAGGAAGAGGAAACGATTTTTCATTTTTTTACTCCTTTGAATAATAGATGGTTGATTTTCCGCAAACTAAGGGTGCTCGACCATGTGCACCTGAGCGCGCATTTCATCCAGGGTGAATAACTTGCCGTTTCTCTCGGCGGCGAAGGCTTCGGCCTGCGCCTGGTCAGCGAAGGCAACGATACCGCCGGCCATTGGCGTCTGAATGGTCGGGCTTTTTACGAATTTAGTCGTTTCGCCAAGGATCCATTCTTCGGATAAATAATCATGAACGAACCAGGCTGCAACCTGTGCTTCCGGGTGGTTCATGTGATAGGCCAGCATCTCGCCCACATCATCGAACTTGAGGTATTCACCATTCACCAGCAGGGTGGCGGCTGCGAATCGCGGCTGATCGATAACCATCCCGCAGGCGTCGCAGGTGTCTTGCCCGTAATCAATCTGCGGCGGTAAGGGACCAGCCGTTTTCGGCTTGCAAGCAGGTAAGGCTGCCAGGAGGAGGCACACGATGAGTATGTTTTTTAAACTCGGTATCATACATCTCTCCGAAATTTGAAAAGGGTGAAAGCAATTCCAAACGTGACCACCGTCCAGGCTGCCAGCAGCCCGCCCAGGATAACATGCAGGAAACCCCCGTAGCGGTAGATGGCATACTGTCCGACCGGGCCCAGAGTGTCCAATGTGGCGCGCAGGCTGTAGATTGCCCCCAGCTTGAAGCTTTGCAATGGATTCACCACCAACGCACCCAGCAGTCCCGAAGCGGTTGGTCTCAGCGCCAGCGTTGCCCCGACCAGCCCGAGATCGGCCAGGAAGACCAGTCCCAGCCACAGCAACAGCGCGGCCCCGTTGGCGGTGGAGCCCTTTTGAGTCAGGGTGCTGACCAGGAAGCCGAGCCCGAGTGAGGCCAGTGCAAGTAGCGCAGTGTAGCCTGCCAGGCGGAGAAAGGCCGCGGCATCTGCGCTTCCAGTGGTGGCGATGGCCAGCGCAGCCAGACCAAAACCGGCCAGCAGCGCCGCGCCGGTCGCCATGGCCGCGCCCAGTGCCTTTCCGAAGAACACCTCCCCACGGCTGACGGGTTGCGCCAGCAGGTACAACAGCGCGCCGCGCTCGCGATCGGCGGCGACGGCGCCCGCACCCACGCTCAACCCGAGCAGCGGTACGAAGAGCACCAAGGCATTGACCAGGCTGGCAGCGGTCCGTCCAAATCCGCCCAGCCCGGCATAACCGGCGGTGGCCAGGCTGGCGCGCGATAGGCCAAAAGCCAGTACGGCAAAGCCTGCCGCGAAGATGAACAGCCACCTGTTGCGCAGCGCTTCACGCAACTCGCGTTGGGCAATGATCCAGATCGGTCTCAATTCCATGATTCAACTCTTTGAATATCAAAATCCAATACATGCACGCCGTGCTGCTCCAACAGCTCCATCGTTTTCAATTTCTGACCGGCGTCGAGCTGGATGACCACTGTACCGCGCCCGTTGATATGCCCTTCTACACCGGCCTCATTGAGCAGCGACAGGGCGCGCTCACGCTGTTCGCTGGCAATCCACAGCGCCAGCTCGGCTTCGGGCATCAGCCGCTGTCGCAAGGCATTGGGTGGCAGCTCTTCGATCAGCTTACCACGCTCCAACACCAGGACGCGGTCTGCCAATGTTTCTACTTCTTCCAGCCGGTGGGAGGCGAAGAGTAAAGTCTTACCCTCCTTGCGCAGCTCTCTTAATAAACCGAGATAATCACGCCGCGAGCGGGCGTCCAGGTTGGCGGTAGGCTCGTCCAGCAGCAGCAGTGGCGGATCGCTCAGCAAGGCTACTGCCAGCGCCAGGCGCTGCTTCAGACCGCCGGAAAGCGCCGGCACCGGCTTGCGGGCGTGTTCTGCCAGGCCGAGTTTTTCCAGCAACAGGCTTACGCGCTCCGGACTGACCTGCTTAAGCCGGGCGTAAAATGCCAGCGTAGCCTGCACGCTCATATCGTAGTAAATCGCTTCCTGCGGCACATAGCCGATGTGCCGGCGAACGGCTTTGCCATCTCGCTGCACGCTTCGTCCGTTAACCTGGATCAGGCCCGTGACCTGGATCAGCCCCAGGATGGCTTTGACCAGGGTTGTCTTTCCAGCGCCGTTTGCGCCCCACAGTGCAAGCGACTCACCATGGCCTAAAGAGAAGCTCACCGCCTCCAGGACGGTCGCTTTGCCATATCGCTTGGAGACGCCTTCGAGCCGGATGGCTGGCGCCGGCCCAGAAATCAATGAGTCCGTTGGAATGGATCGTGTTTTCATAGGTGGTTGGAGGGCTATGGATGATCCTGGATCGGCCGGAGGTTTCCCGCCGGTGTTGGTGGTCGGAGCCAGCCCCTTGAAAGCGGGTGGGTGGATGAGCAGAAAGCTGAGCGACAGCAGCCCAAGCCCTGCCAGGATCAGCTGCGCCCATTGGGAGGGCGCCTGCGTAACGGTAACCCAGGCAGGTATTGCCGTTGGGTTATTGAGCGGAGCGGTATCTTCGAGCTTTGGTTGCGGCTTGAAGACAGGAAAGGTCGTCGCTGCCATCTCGATTGCCTGGGCTGCGGGGCTGTAAATCAGCGCCCGGAGCAGCGGCTCGCGATCGGTCAGGCTTTCGAAAAAACGCTCGGAACGATATGGGATTTCGCCATGACCATCCTGATCGGCATCGAAACCGGTGTAGTCGCTCCAAAAGTTGCCTTGCCAGCGATTCTCACCGGGCTTGCCGCCCCCTTGCAATGCCACCTGCTCTACATTTTCCCAGAAGGTATTTTCTTCGAAGTTTGTCCCATGAACGGCAGTTATAACGATGACGCCAACGTCATTAAAAGCCAGGATGTTTTTCTCAAAGCGGGCATAACTGCTCGGTGTGAAGGGTGTGCCGTCGATGTAGACGCCTGCGCCGTTGTCCACCAGCAGGTTTTCCTGCGCTGTGATCGCGTCTGCGTCTTTAAAGCCCAACGCATAGCCGCTTGGCCCGCGCTGACCGCGTAAATCGTTCTGGCGCAGCATAACCTGGCGTGAGTACATCGTGTAAATCCCTACCGAGTTGTCCAGCAGCCGGTTGCCCTCGATCACCGCATGATCACAATACATCAGGTGGATGCCATATCTCCCTCCTTCGATCAGGTTATCCACCACCGTCACATCAGACGAGTACCACATGACGACATCCCGGGCCTGCCGCACAATATTACCCTCAACCGTCACCCCCTGGCTATACCATAAGCGGATGCCGTCCCCTTTGCGTGCCAGCTCGTATTGCTCTTTACTGCTGATCTGGTTGCCACGTATGAGAGCCCGGTCGGCCTGAGCGACAAAGATGCCGAACAGCACATCTTCTAATCGATTATCCGCCACGGTGATATCCGGTGCTATCAGCGTGAT
>Ga0154774_1169_pt3 | contig 22755 bp, 24 predicted proteins | sample Rifle2008BG16ft_FD_105782 | JGI IMG/M metagenome (GOLD analysis project Ga0154774, IMG submission 105782) | Chloroflexi bacterium RBG_16_57_11
TTAATCTAATCTTCCACTGACGATCGCGCCGCGCCTCAAAGCACAGGTCTTTCTTCAATAGGCACAGAGCGACAGGGTGAAGCAGCTATTTCCCGTGTTTTGCTATCTCGATAAATCGCTTAATATTTTTTGGATACGTGGTTTGATCTCGGGAATATCCTTCTTTACAACATCCCAGACAATTTCCAAATCGACCGTATCATAGGCGTGGATAATTCGGTCGCGCATGCCAGCCATTCCCCGCCAGGGAATATCGGGATATTGCTGTCGCAAACTATCTGGTAGGCGTTTGGTGGCTTCCCCAACAATTTCAAGCGCCCGAACCACGGCGAAATTGGTACGAAAATCTGCTTCGAATTGCTCAAACGTAACCCCCTCGAGTAAAATCTCAGCCTTGTTCATGGCGTCCAGGATGTCCTCAATGTGGTCGAGATATTCGTCGCTCATAAGGGAACTACCTCAGAGAGGATGCGCTGGCCGATGCGCTTCCTGAGGTTCCTGCGGATAGCTAGATCCACCTTGACGCCGAGCACTCCGCTCAGGTATTCTTCAAGCTCAACCATCCCGATCAAACTGATGCGCGCCGGTCGCTCCAATTCGACCAGGACATCGACGTCACTATCCGGTCGCTGCTCGCCGCGCACATAGGATCCGAATACGCCAACGATCTTAACGCCATATTTCTCAGCGAGATAAGGCTTTTGTTCCTGGAGGATGAGTTGTATTTCAGCAAGCGATTTCATCTTGTTTCATTATAATCAAATAAACCCACCCTTGTTGATATTTTCTTCCTTACTTTCAGCACGCTGTCGTTTGCGCCGCGTCTCGATGCGCTGGTCGATGTGCAACAGGCGCTCGGAGGCCAGCAGGAACAGGGTTAGCCCGGCGGCGACGATGGCCAGTCCGTAGGAGCCGGCGCCCACCGCCAGGCCAATCGCGCCCACCGTCCAGATGGCGGCGGCGGAGGTCAGCCCCTTGACTTCTTTATCCTGGCTCTTGAAGATCAGGCCGGCGCCCAGGAAGCCCAGGCCGGTGACCACCCCGGCGGCGATGCGCGTGTCGCCGACCGGGAAGGCATGTATGGAGACGACGGTGAACAAGGCCGAGCCCAGGGCGGTGAGGGCGAAGGTGCGATCGCCGGCGGCATGACCGGTAAGGCGGCGCTCCAGGCCGATGACGTAGCCCAGGGAGGCCGCCACGACCAGGCGCATAATCAGCTCAAGATCAAAGACGATGTTCATCCTGGCCTCCATGCGGTAGGGGCGAAGCAACCGGCCGACAATAATCTTAGTTAACCATGGCACGAACGCCGGTTGCTTCGCCCGTACAATGCAGGAAATTATAACCCCCAAGGACCGAACGCAAGTTCTATTTATAGTATAATCGGATAACAGTAATCCATATCACCATTACAGCGTACAATATCACGCCGCAAGGGCAAAAAGCCCCCGCAGTGGAGACACGCTACCAATGGCAGAAATAGCCGATCCAAGGATCAACGATGGACACTTCAGGACTCATCCGACAACTTGAAATTGACCTCGAGCGCTTCCGGGCGCTGGTCGCCGGCATTTCTGACGAACAGGCAAGATGGAGGCCGGATTCGCAGGCCTGGTCTTTGCTGGAGATCGTCTGCCACCTGCACGATGAGGAGAGGCTGGATTTCCGCCTGCGCATCGAGGCCATCCTGAACCACCCGGGCGAGGAGGTCCCGCCCATCGATCCGGAAGGTTGGGTTAGCGAACATCACTATAACGAGCGTGACCTGCAAGCAGAGCTGGACGGATTCATCGCCGAGCGCCAGAAATCGACCGCCTGGCTGAAAAGCCTGGAGGCGCCGGATTGGGTGGCTACCTACCAGGCGCCGTGGGGCAGGCTCCGTGCAGGGGATATCTTCGCCGGGTGGCTGGCGCACGACCTGCTGCACATGCGCCAGCTACTCGAGCACCATTGGGCGTACTTGAATCGACAATGCACGCCGTACTCGACGATGTACGGCGGCGAGTGGTAATCCCCGGTGGGCACTCTTCAGCCCATCCGGCCACCGGTGGGCGTTCTTCAGCCCATCCGGCCACCGGTGGGCGTTCTTCAGCCCATCCGGCCAGTGATATACGTTTCGGTCAATTCCATCTTGGGGGTGGTGAACAGCTCTGGCGTGGGTTGGAACTCGACCAGCTCACCCAGCCAGAAGAAACCGGTAAAATCCGAGACGCGCGCCGCCTGCTGCATGTTGTGGGTGACGATGACAATGGTGTAATCCTTCACCAGATCGTCGATCAGGATCTCGACGTGCTCGGTGGCGATGGGGTCGAGGGCAGAGCACGGCTCATCCATCAGGATCACCTCCGGCTGAACCGCCAGGACGCGAGCAATGCACAGGCGCTGCTGCTGGCCCAACGAAAGCGCCAATGCTTCGCCGTGCAGATGGTCTTTGACCTCATCCCATAAGGCAGCCTGCCGCAGGCTGTGCTCGACAACGGCGTTCAGCTCGGCCTGGCCGGTCGTTAAACCCAGCACGCGCGGCCCAAACGCGATATTGTCATACACGGATTGGGGGAACGGGTTGGGCTTTTGGAAGACCATGCCTACCCGCTGGCGCAGCGCGGTCAAATTCACACCCGGAGCGTTGATGTCTTCGCCGTTCAGCAGGATGGCGCCGGTGGTATGCGCCCCCGGGATGGTGTCGTTCATGCGGTTCAGGCAGCGCAGGAAGGTGGACTTGCCGCACCCGGATGGTCCGATCATGGCAGTCACCTTTTGCGGCAAGATTTCCATGCTGATCTGGTTTAAAGCTTTGAACTCGCCATAATAAAAATCCACCTCATAGGCGCTGATGATCGGGTCTACCGCGTCCATGCCGCCCATTCTACCAAAGAATTTGTCCTCCGAAGTCAAAACCATTAGCTACTCGTTAATCACTTGTTGATCCAGGTTAATGTCGCTATAATTCCAGGCATGATCGTGCGGATATTCCTGATCCATCTCCTTTTGGCGCTGTGCCTGGCGGGGTGTGGCAGGGCGGAGTCGGCCGAGGCCGAAGCTGACGCAATACAGACCACTCTGACGAACAAGGGCTCGGATACAATGGTCAACCTGGCGCTGGCCTGGGCAGAAGAATACCAGAGCCTGCACCCGGAGGTGCAGGTCTCGGTGACCGGCGGTGGCTCCGGTACGGGGATCACCGCCCTGGCCAACAACACGGTGGACATCGCCAACGCCTCACGGGCGATCAAAGCTGAAGAGATCGAAGCGATGCAGGCCAATGGGATTGATCCGGTGGAGTTCGTGGTGGCGCGAGACGCCATAGCCATCATCGTTCACCTGAACAATCCGATCGAGCACTTAACCCTGGAACAGATCTCTGATATTTACAGCGGGAAGTACAACAACTGGAAAGAAGTCGGCGGCGAAGACCGGCCCATCGTACGGCTGTCGCGGGAGACGAACTCTGGCACGCATGTCTACTTCCTGGAGGAGGTGCTGCGCCTGGGCGATTCAGATAGCAATACCCTGTTCTCGCCGGACACCCTGCTGCTACCGTCTTCGGAGGGCATCACCGCCGAAGTACGGGATAACCCCAACGCCATCGGTTACGACGGCCTGGGCTATGTCACGCCGGATGTTAAGGTGGTGGGGGTGGCAGCGGAGCCGGGAGGGGAGTACATTTACCCCTCGGCGGAAACGGTGAACAATCAAAGTTATCCAATTGCTCGCGACCTATACATGTACACGGCTGGCGAGCCGCAGGACGTCGAGAAGGATTATCTGACCTGGATCCTGTCCGCTGAGGCGCAGGCTATCGTAAAAGAGCTGGGTTTTGTGCCCATCGCCACCCCGTGAGGAGAACAAGGCCACCAATAATGCGTAACTGGAAAGAAATCATCCTAACCATCGCCATTCGCGCCTCCGGCTATTCGGCCATCCTTTTCGTCGGACTGATCTTTATCTTTTTACTCACCGAAGGGCTACCTACTCTACGGGAGGTTCCGCTCGCCGACCTTCTTGGTCAAAGGTGGTACCCAATCGAGGCCTACTTTGGCCTGCTACCCCTTCTCGGCGGCACGTTGATCGTCACCCTGGGCGCGGCCTTGCTGGCTATGCCAATCGGCATCGGGACTGCCATCTACGTCGCAGAAGTCGCCCCGCGCTCGCTGCGTGAAGTGTTAAAGCCGTTCATTGAGGTGATGGCCGGGGTGCCCTCAGTCGTGCTGGGCTTTCTCGGAATGCTGGTCCTGGCCCCTTACCTGCGTGTCAACTTCGATCTACCCACCGGGTTGAGTGCGCTATCTGGCGCACTGTTGCTGGCAGCGATCTCCATCCCGACCATCGTCTCGGTCGCCGAAGATGCCCTGGACGCCGTACCGCGTTCGTATCGCGACGCCGCCCTGGCGCTGGGGGCTACCCGCTGGCAGATCATCTGGCGGGTGACCCTGCCGGCGGCGCGCTCCGGGGTGCTCACCGCGGTCATGCTGGGCATCGGGCGGGCGATCGGCGAGACCATGACCGTGATGATGGTCACCGGCAACGCCGCGGTTGTTCCCAAGGGCCTGGGGGCGTTGTTTTCGCCGGCTCGCACGATGACCGCTACCATTGCCGCCGAGATGGGCGAGGTGGCGACCGACAGCACCCATTACCACGTGCTATTTTTCATCGGCATCGTGCTATTCCTGATCTCGCTGGCGATCAACGTCACCGCTTCCAGCGTGGTCTTCCGCTCGCGCAAACGCGCCGAGCGCATCTTGTCCTGAAGTGAGCCACCCGAGTACCCTTATGGATACCACACACACCGCCCCCGGCAGCCTGCAATCCACTTCCTCCCGGCGCAACACCACCCAGCGTCTTGGCTTTGCCATGCTTGGATTGCTGGCCTTTCTGACCATCCTGCCCATCCTTTTCATCGTTGTGTACATCATTTGGAAAGGCCTCCCGGCGTTATCGCTCGAATTCCTGTTTCAGTTTCCCACCGACGGCATGCGCTCGGGGGGCATCTTTCCCGCCATCCTGGGCACGGTGTACCTGACATTTTTCACCACCCTGTTTGCCTGCCCGCTGGGCATTGCCGCGGCGATCTACCTGTCCGAGTACGCCTCAGATAATCGCGCCACGCGCCTGATCCGCATCGCCATCATCAACCTGGCTGGCATCCCGTCCATCGTTTATGGCCTGTTCGGGCTGGGCATCTTCGTGCTGTTTTTCAAGCTGGGCACCAGCATCCTGGCGGCCTCCTTGACCCTGGCGATCATGACCCTGCCGGTGGTGATCAGCACCGCCGAGGAGGCGCTGCGCGCCGTGCCGCAAGCCTTCCGCGTGGTGAGCATTTCGCTGGGCGCCACGCAGTGGCAGACCATCCGGCGGATTGTGGTGCCGCAATCCCTGCCAGGCATCCTCACCGGTGTCATCCTGGGCCTGGAGCGCGCCGCAGGTGAGACGGCGCCCATTCTGTTCACCGGGGCGGCCTTTTACCTGCCCAGCCTGCCCCAATCGCCGATGGATGAAACCATGGCGCTGCCCTACCACCTGTACGTGATCTCGACACAGGTGCCCGGAATGCCACAGGAAATCCAATACGGAACAGCCCTGGTATTACTCATCCTGGTGCTCAGCCTGAACCTGCTGGCCACCATCATCCGCTCGCGCGCCCGCGCCCGGCGCCAATGGTAGCCCAGATCATGTAAAGCGATGAACAAGTTTGTCATCGAGGATCTGACTGTGCTCTATTCGGACGGGAATGAGTCGCTGAAAGGCGTCAGCCTGGAGATACCGGCGAACTCGATCACCGTTCTCTTCGGTCCGGCAGGCGGCGGAAAATCCACCCTGCTGCGCGTGTTGAACCGGTTGAACGATCTGGCGGATGTGGTGCAAATTTCCGGCAAGGCGCACCTCCTGGATGCTCAGGAGGAGCCGCTGGATATCCTGGACTCCGGAACAGATGTGATTGCTTTGCGCCGCCGGGTAGCCATGGTGTTTGCCCGGCCGATCGTCCTGCCGATGAGCATCCGTGAGAACCTGACCTACGGGCTCAGGACCGCGGGCGAGCGGCACAAGGCCCGCCTGGAAGAGGCCGTCCAGCGCAGCTTGGAGCAAGCTGCGCTTTGGGAGGAGGTCAAGGATCGTCTGAACACCCCGGCGGTGGCGCTCTCAGGCGGCCAGCAACAACGCCTGTGCCTGGCGCGCAGCCTGGCGCTGCAGCCGGAGGTGATCCTGCTCGATGAGCCCACCTCAGGGCTGGATCCCATCTCGACGACCAAGGTGGAGGCCTCGCTGCAAGAACTTAAGCAAAGCTACACCATCATCCTGGTGCCGCACTCCGTGCAGCAGGCGGCCCGCACCGCCGACCAGGCTGCATTTTTCCTGCAGGGCCAGCTGATCGAGTATGCCCCGGGAAAGTCGATCTTTATTACACCGCAAGATAAACGCACCGAAGACTATGTGGAAGGACGGTTCGGCTAAGCGGCGAGGCGACTGCCGCTCACGGAGGAAATCACCATGATGACGCGCGAGACTTTAGACCGTAAGATCAACCAACTGATCGATGAAATACTGGTCCTGGATAGCATGGTCGAGACCGCCACCCTGGAGGCGATACAGGCTCTAAAGAAACACGATGTTGATACCGCGCGCAGGATCTATCGGGAGGACGAGTTGATCAACGCCCGGCGCTTCACGCTGGAGAAGGATTGCATGATCACCATTGCTACACAGCAACCGATCATGGCAACCGACCTGCGCCTGGTGGCTTCGATCCTGGAGGTGGTGGGCGAGCTAGAGCGCATGGGCGACTACGCCAAGGGGATCGCCAAGATCTGCGTGCGCATCGGCGACCAGCCGCACATCAAGCCGTTGATCGATATCCCGCGCATGGGCGATATCGTGGTCAGCATGCTCAACCGGGCAGTGGGGGCGTTCGTGAGGCGGGACGCCGAACAGGCGCGCATGATTCCTCAAGATGACGATCTGGTGGACGCGCTTTACGATCAGGTCTACCGGGAGCTGATCATTATCATGTTCAAGGACCCCACCACAATCGACCAGGCCAATCTACTGATGTGGGCGGCGCACAACCTGGAGCGCATGGCAGACCGGGTGACCAATATCTGCGAGCGGACTATTTATGTGGTCACCGGTGACATGCACGAGATCGACGACTCGGATGACGAAATGAGCCAAGTCTAAGCGGATCAGAGCTGGCCAGTGAAGAGCACCCGCAGGAGGCCACGCAGAATTTCGGACAGCGAGGCCTGCTCCATGAGCGCTTTGAATTGCATCGCAGTCGTATCAGAGAGATAAGCGCGCAGAAAATTGTACACCAGGGTGGACAGATAGATGCTCAGGTAAGACAATCCAAAACGCTGCACAGTTTTGCGGTTGATGGGGGAAGAGGGGACATTTTCAACCAGGCTGATTGCCTCGTTCAGCAATTTCAAGCGTTCGATCTGCGCTTTCATCGCTTGCGCCTGTTGAGCCTCGGGCACACTCAAAGACCTGTGATGGACCATCTCCAATAGCTCTTGCTGCTCAGCGTTGTATTCCTCCGCCAGCATTTCAAGCTGTTTGCGCTTGGCTTGCTGGATGGCGCGCCGTGCGGCGCCAGTTGGGATGTACAAAAAGACGATAAAGCCAACGATCAGGTAAAGGATCGTGGAAATGATGATGCCCCAGTTATAGACCGGTTGGAAGGTCACCCGGTCGGTCGCCGGTTGAAAGAGCGCCTTGGTAAAGAAAAATGTGGCAATGCCGACAAAGATGCCCAGCATGTTGATGATGCAATGAGTAAACGCTCCATAACCGGCTGCCATATCCGGGTGCATCGGGTGGATTTGTGGCTCAATATCCCGGGTAAGCTGGCTCCAGTCGCCATTCAGAATCGAGCTTACGACCACAGCCGTGGCGGCATAGAGCCCGAGCAAGCCGTAAGGGATGCGAAAGAAGACCAACCGGGCGCTCAGGGTCGTATTGTAGGTGTCTGGATAGCTTGCATTTCCGATGACCACCAGCACCTGTAAAAGAATAGCAATCAGCAGCGTGATCACAAACCAGGAGTGGTTGAAGCGGCCCAGCATGAGGCGCACATTATTGCGGTAAGTTGGCATATCCCGATCCAGGATCAGGTGGTTCGCCGGCAGGCTTTGGAAGATACATGCCAGTCCGTCGGGCATCCAGACATACGTGCGCAGAAACAGGGGCAGGATCACAAAGATGGTGAGCAAGTACGGCGGGTCCTGCAGGGCGCCAATAACCCCTGTGTGTGAATACCATAGGCCGTAGGAATGCGCAATCATCAGATCGACCAGCCCCAGGCCAAGGCCGATAGCCAGGGCTTTATTTGGCGTAAGATGAATCTGGTCGCGCAGGAACCGCAAAACCGTGTCGGCCTTGTAAACTTCACTCTTCTCAAAATCCTGGCAGGGGGCAGCTTGACTGGTGCCGGGCAAGGCAACCAGCCGGCGCATAATGTGCAAAGCCACCTGGCCGGCTTGATCGAAGCCTCGTACGTTCAGGCGGTCGGGGGTATCCTGCCGCGTGTGGACCTTGAGGGAATCCCGGCCGATGGCGATGAGCGATCCTGCATCCAGACCAAGATTGCTGAAGGGGATATGATCGAACAGAGCGCCCGGCAAGACGAAACGCCCAAGCACCAGATCCAGATCCTTGCACGCCTGACGTGCAAGGAAGAGCAGTGATGGGCCGGCTACCCGTTCCCTTGCAGGCTCTTTGCCAACCCAGTACAGCTTGCCGTTTGCCCCAGGACCATCAAAGTTGAGTACGTACATGCGGCCCGTCTTTGCTTGCTGGCGCAACTGCGGACCATTTTGGCGGACGAAGGCCACAGCCCCCATCGTGCTCAACTCTTCGGCGCTGGTGATCAAGATGGATAGACCAAGCTGGCGGCATGCCTCCGTGTGGCTTGAGAGCGCCTCTGCTAGGTGCAAGACAACGCCCACGCCGGAGGCATCGTCGATAGCCCCCGGCGATGTGTTGCCCAGATTCAGGAACCATAAGGGAATGCCTGCCAGGATGGACAAAACACCAACAATCTGAGCGGCAACTGCCAGTGGTGCGTAGAAGGACGATGCCAATACCAGGGCGGCGAACAATGCGCTGCCCCCAATGCCAATGACAAAAAGGGCGATCCGCACCACCAGCGGCATGGCCTGGCTTTTGGTGTCATAGTGGGCGACCAGGATGAGTTGTGTGCCGCCTGGCTCGGGAGCCGGCCCCCGCAGCCGCGCCCAATAATTACTGGCCTGGTAACGCTTTCCCAGCCGGGTGAACAGGCCTCTCCAGGATGGGTCCTGCCCTCCCGGCGCAGGCGCGAGGCTGCCCTCTTGAACGGCACGGTTGACAGGTCCAGTAAGGGCGATCAGCAGGAAAAGGAATAGCGCGCTAACGGTTTGGGCCGGCGATCCCAGGCTATGCAGCCACAAGGTGATCCCAATCAAGACCTGGGTAGCAAGGATTTCAACCGCCAGAACTACGCTCGAGGCATCTGAGAAGCGGAATGGCTGAGGTTCAACCTTGTAGCCAAAGCTTTCCAGACAGGAGGCAATTTGCTGGCCAATAGTTTGTTCCTGCTCTGTACCTACCAGACGTGGCGTGGAGATTTGGTTGGCGTAGTGTAGCGCACGCTGCGGGTCATAATGGATCTCGGATTCATCCATATACATACCCCACAGTCTAATCGCTGTTGGTTTTAAGAACTTTAATATCATTATATATTAATATCTTGCCAATTGGACACCCCTTTGGCCCGTAAACCGTACTCATAAGCTTTCTGCAGTGAAATTTTTTCAAAAACCTTAACCAAATCTTGTCTTTCCAATAACATCCAAACGCATCCCAACATCGTATTTGTAGATACAGTTAGTCCAATTTCCCCAGAAGGAGGTGGTTCAACAGCTTTAACTGCCTGAGCACCCGAAAGTCTGTATGATTCCTGGGCACACCGTCCATCGTTTCGATACTCCATCGCCGAGTCCCAGGGATATTCGACCGTAGATTGCCCGACACATTGGAGCGTACATATAGAAAATTAGAAGTATATAAGGAGATGTTACGATGATTTCCAATAGAATGCGTCTTGCAGGGAGAATGTTGCTAATCGTAGTCGCCATGCTGATGGCGGTTAGCCCTGCTTTACCGGCTGCCGCACAAGTCAGCGGCCCCGTGATGCACCACCCCAACCTGGCAGTCCGCACTGTTGTCAGTGGATTAACGACACCAACCATGATGGTTTTTCTTGGGCCCAGCGAGATGCTGGTCGTCGAGAAGAATACCGGTATCGTGCAGCATGTCACCGACGGTGCAATTCAAGGAGCCGCGCTGGATCTGGCGGTTAACTTTGCTTCTGAAAGGGGGTTGCTGGGTATCACCCTGGACCCGAATTTCGCCTCCAATGGCTACGTTTACCTGTACTGGACCTGTAAAGCGCCAGCCCCGCCAGCTGATAATCCGTTCTACCCGACCCAAAACGAGTGCCCGGATACCCCAGAGCTCGGGGCAGATACCAATACAACCCTGGCAGTGCCTTTGCGCGGCAACCGGGTGGACCGCTTTGTCTGGGATGGCCAATCGCTGGCCTTCGACCGCAACCTGATCAAGCTGCGCGTCTTCCAGCACGACGGCGCGCCTACGCCTCCCGGGCAGGGGGATGGGGCGCAGAACCCGGCTGGCAATCACGACGGCGGGGTGATCACCTTTGGCCCGGATGGCAAGCTGTACATTATCATCGGTGACAATGGCCGGCGGGGCAAGGATCAGAACTTGCCAAACGGCCCGCTGGGTGACGGCAGCCCCGACGACCAGTTTGGCGGACCCGATCCGGACGACGCGCACCTGACCGGCGTGATCCTTCGACTGAACAACGACGGCAGCACGCCGGGGGACAACCCCTTCTTTGCGGCCGGTGCGGCCATGGGCGGAGAGGTGGGCGAGAACATCCAGAATATCTTCGCCTATGGCGTTCGCAACAGCTTCGGCATGACTTTCGACCCGATCTCTGGGATGCTGTGGACGCAGGAAAATGGCGACGATACCTTCGACGAATTGAACCTGGTTGAGCCTGGGATGAACGGAGGCTGGGTGCAACTGATGGGGCCTTCTGGCAGGGTTAACGAGTTCAAGGAGCTGGAGTCCACCTTCGGCGCCCGAACGCTGCAGCAGTTGCGCTGGCTGCCGGCCAATATCGCCGACAGCCCCCAGGAAGCCCTGTCGCGCCTGTTCATGCTGCCGGGAGCCTCCTACAGCGAGCCCGAGTTCAGTTGGAAATGGGCGGTGGCCCCGGCTGGCATCGGTTTTATGAATGGGCGAGGTCTGGGACCACAGTTCGAAGGTGATCTGTTCGTTGGCGCCGCTCGACTGACCCTGGAAGGCGGTTACCTGTTCCACTTCAACCTGACAGGGAATCGCCGCAAGATCGCGGTTGATGATCCAAACCTCGAGGATCGAGTAGCCGATAACCTGGCAAAGTTCGATATCACAGAAAGCGAGAGCTTCTTGATCGGCTCCCAGTTCGGCGTTTTGACCGATATCGAGACCGGGCCCAACGGTAATTTGTTTGTGGTTTCCCTTTCCAATGGAGTGGTTTATGAAATCTATCGCCGGTAAACAACCGGGAGGATGAGTAAACCATGGGCTGCCCGGATGCAATACCCGGGCAGCCCATGGTTATTAAACGAACTGGAGGTGGATACCCGGCCTTTTGCTTTATAATCACCTCATGCCCAAGACGCGCACCCAATACATCTGCCAGCAATGCGGGCGAGTGAGCGCCCGTGAGATGGGGCGCTGCCCGCAATGCGGCGCCTGGAACAGCATGGTGGAGGAGGTGGTGGCGATCACGCCGCCCCCCGCCGCCGCCCACGCTACACGTGGCCTTGGCGCAAGCTCCACGCCACGCCGCCTGTCGGAAATCACAGGCGACGCCGAAGAGCGAATGCCGGTTTCGATCGGCGAGTTCGCTCGCGTGCTGGGCGGCGGTGTGGTGCCCGGCTCAGTGGTGCTGATCGGCGGCGACCCGGGCATCGGGAAGTCCACCCTGCTGCTGCAGGTGGCCCTGGAGATGGCGCGTAATTCCACCGTGCTGTACGTTTCGGGCGAGGAATCCGAGCGCCAGATCAAGATGCGCGCCTTGCGCCTGCTGCGCGCAGAAGGCCAGGCCAGGAGCGATGACGAAACCGCTCTATCTATCCCCGAAAACCTCTTACTGGTCACCGAGACCAACCTGGGGGTCATCCTGGGGCACATCCAGCAGGCCAAGCCTGGCCTGTTGATCCTCGACTCCGTGCAGACCACCTACATCCAGGAGCTGGACTCGTCCGCCGGGTCGGTCAGCCAGGTGCGCGAATCGGCTTCGCGCCTGCGCGAGCTGGCCAAAGCCACCGGCATCGCCGTCTTCCTGATCGGCCACGTGACCAAGGAGGGCGCCATCGCCGGGCCGCGCATCCTGGAGCACATCGTGGATACCGTCTTGTACCTGGAGGGCGACCGCTTTCAATCCTACCGCCTGTTGCGCTCGGTGAAGAACCGCTTCGGCGCTACCTCGGAGGTGGGGGTGTTCGAAATGCGCGAGCGCGGCCTGATCGAGGTCACCAACCCATCGGAGGCTTTCCTGGCAGAGCGCATGGTCAACGCCCCCGGCTCGGCGATCGCCGTGACCATGGAAGGTACCCGCCCGATCCTGGTGGAAATCCAGGGCCTGACCAGCCCAACCTCCTTTGGCAACCCGCGCCGCACGCCCAATGGGCTGGACTTCAACCGCCTGCTGCTCACCACGGCGGTGCTCACCCGCCGCCTCGGCCTGCACCTGGGCGAGCAAGACATCTTCGTCAATGTGATTGGCGGCATCACCATCGACGAGCCCGCCGCTGACCTGGCCATGGCGGTCGCCATCGCCTCGTCGCTGCGCGGGCAGGCGGTGCGCGCCGACACGGTCCTGATCGGCGAAGTGGGGCTATCGGGTGAGCTGCGCATGGTGGGGCAAATGCCCGCCCGCCTGCGTGAAGCCGCCAAGCTGGGTTTCCGAAGCGCCATCGTGCCACGACGGCTGCGCCGCCTCGAGCCCTGGCCGGATGACATCCAGATCGTCGAAGCGCGCTCGCTGCGCCAGGCCCTGGATCACGCCCTGCTCGGCGATAATCCCACTGAGGGGGGTGGGTAGCAAAATCTTTGTGAATTTTTTCATAAATTTGGTGGGTAATTTATTTTCTCTTGACTGCGGCGAGTGTTAAGATATAATTGGATCAATCCAATCTATTTTGTTGGATTGTAACAAAATTCACATAGTATTGCCGACTGGGAGGCGATGATCCAGTGATTTGAATTGGTCGCTGCTCCGGATTAAGGTGCAGTCACTGGGGAGCCAAAGCGAAACCGGCCCAAGTGGGGCCGGTTTTTTGGTTGCCGAGGGTGAAAACAGTTATTGAGCGACAGAGGAGGTGTGTTGATATGTTCCGAGTGGGACGATACGATATTTTACTCGTCCAATACGTCCCAACGGTAAAACTTTTTTCTGACAATTTTGGAGGTATATCATGGTTACACGTAGAGACTTTTTGAAGATCAGCGCCGTGGTTGGCGCCAGCACCCTGATCACCGCCCGGTTCCGGGGTGTGACCCGGGTGTTTGCGCAGATTCAAGGCGGTACGCTCGACCCAACATTTGTACCTAAGTACGCGACGCCACTGCTCATCCCTCCGGTGATGCCGAGAGCCGGGACGATCAAGCAGACAGGCGGTAAGAACATCGATTATTACGAGATCTCGATGAAGCAGATCACACAGCAAATCCTGCCAGCCGGCCTACCCCCTACCACCGTGTGGGGCTATGGCGCGATCGCAACGGATAGTAAGCGCGGCTTGCTGCTCCACAACGCTCCCTCGCTGACCATTGAAGCGCAATGGAACCGGCCGGTGCGCGTGAAGTGGATCAATGATCTGCAGGACGCTAACGGCAACTACCTGCCTCACCTGCTGCCGGTCGACCCAACCTTGCACTGGGCCAACCCGCCGGGTGGCCCGGCGGACCGCGACACGCGGCCCACCTTCGGTAGTACACCCGGCCCCTACACCGGCCCCGTCCCCATCGTCACCCACGTCCATGGCGCGGTTGGAGTTGGCGACGAGAGCGACGGCTACGCCGAAGCCTGGTACCTGCCGGCGGCAAACAATATCTCGAGCGACTACGCCACCGAAGGTACCTGGTATAACTTCTTTGCCGGCAAGGCGGCGGCGGGTTATGGTGCGACCTGGGGCCCCGGATTTGCCACCTTCCAGTACCCGAACGCCAACCGCGCCTCGACCATCTGGTACCACGACCACGCCCTGGGCATGACCCGCCTGAATGTGTACGCCGGCCCGGCTGGCTTCTATCTCATTCGTGGCGGCCCTGCCGGGGATGACGCCGTGCTCGATACCCGCTTCGGCACCCCGGCTGTCCTGCCTGGCCCTGCTCCCAAGGAAAACGACAAGTTCCCGCCCAACAAGACTTACTACGAGATCCCCATTGCCATCCAGGATCGCTCGTTCAACGCCGACGGCTCGCTGTTCTACCCGGATACCCGTGCGTTCTTCGACGAGTTCGCCGGACCGTTCATCCCGGACAGCAATATCTCGCCGATCTGGAACCCAGAATTCTTCGGCAACATGATCATGGTCAATGGTAACACCTGGCCATTCCAGACGGTGGAGCAGCGTCGCTACCGCTTCCGCTTCCTGAACGGCTGCCAATCGCGCTTCCTGATCCTGGACTTCAGCAACATCCCAGGAGTGGATGTCTGGCAGATCGGCAACGAGGGTGGCTTCCTGGCGGCGCCGGTGAATATTACCGGGATGGGCAATCAACTTCTCATGGGGCTGGCCGAGCGCGCCGATGTGATCGTCGATTTCACAAACGTGCCAGTAGGCAACTACGTGCTGGGCAACCTCGGACCCGACGAGCCATTCGGCGGCGGTGTGCCGGGCGTGGATTTCGATGCGTCTGATCCGGATTCAACAGGCCAGATCATGGCCTTCAACGTTGTTCCCACGCTTGCCCCCGACCCCACCACACCGCCACAATTCCTGGCGCTGCCGGCCATCGCCTCGCTTCCAGCCGAGACAATAACGCGGCCTCTGGCGCTGATCGAGATGATGTCCGATGTCGAAGGCCACGACGGGCCGTCAGAAGCCATGCTGGGCAACGTGGTCGATGGCATGCCTATAGAACAAATGTGGATGGAGCCGGTGTCCGAGAATCCGGTGGTCGGAGACACCGAGGTTTGGGAATTCTACAACTTCACCGCTGACGCTCACCCGATGCACGTGCATGAGGTGACCTTCGAAGTTGTGAACCGGCAGGCGCTCGTCACCAATGAAGATGGTGAAACTATGCCGCCCGCTCAGCTTGTTGGCGATCCGCGACCACCCGAGGCCTGGGAATCAGGCTTCAAGGATACAGTCATTGCCTATCCTGGCGAGGTCACGCGCATCCGGGCGCAATTCAACACACCCGGCCAGTTCGTCTGGCACTGCCACATCGTCGAGCACGAGGACAACGAGATGATGCGACCTTACCGGATTGGGCCAGTGCAGCCCGGACAGCCCGAGATGTAACTCACCCGATCAAGTTTCACAGCTTGCTCCCGGATATCGGGAATAAGAGATGATAAAATAGAGGTCTGTGCCGGCGACCGACGCCGGACAGGCCTTTATTATTTATGATCCAGAAGCCTGTATTTTTCGTCCGTGATATCCCCGTCTACGGCGACCTGATCCTCTCGCCGATGGATGGCTACTCCGACCAGCCATACCGCGCCCTGTGCCGCTCGTTAGGCTCGGCGATGAGCTACACCGAGTTCATCAACGCCCTGGATGTGCTGGGTGGCCATCCACACCTGCCTCGTAAACTGGCCTACCTCGAGGAAGAGCGCCCTGTGGTATACCAGATCTTCGACAGCGAGCCGAGGCGGCTGTTAGAGGTCGCCTTGCGACTCCAGGAGTGCGGTCCGGATATCATCGACATCAACATGGGCTGCTCGGTGCGCTGCGTCTCGGGGCGCGGCGCTGGGGCGGGCTTGCTGCGCGAGCCAGGCAAGGTCGCCCAGATCTTCAGCCTGCTCAGCCGCTCGTTGAAGGTCCCTGTAACCGCCAAGATGCGCCTGGGCTGGGACGACGACAGCCTCAATTATCGCCAAATCGCCCGCATTGTGGAAGAAAACGGCGGGGCGCTGATCGCGGTGCACGGTCGCACACGCCTCCAGGGGTACGGCGGTCAGGCGGACTGGGAGGCCATCGCCGAGATCAAGCGCAGCCTCTCGATCCCGGTGATCGCCAACGGCGACGTATCCCGAGTGGCGGATATCGAACGGATCAAGGCAGAAACCGGGTGCGATGGGGTGATGATCGGGCGCGCTGCGATCGGCAACCCGTGGATCTTCTCCCGGCTGGATCGCGATCAGGTCTCGGAGACACAGCTTCAAGACACCATGCAGCGCCACCTGGACAACATGCTCGATTTTTACGGGCCGGAGCGCGGCCTGGTGCTCTTCCGCAAGCATGCCAGCCGTTACCTTAGATCCCTGGATCTCTCCACCGACCAGAGGCAGCGCCTGCTGACCGCCAGCCTGCCGGTAGAATTTCTGCAAACCCTGGCAGACCTTAACGCCTGACTCATCTTACTCTAGTCAAAATCTACGTAAATCTACATTGACCGGGGGGTATAATGTCTGGTAAATTTGCCCGTACTCTGTCCCACTTGAAATGCACTAACGAGAAAGTTGAGCGATGATCCGCAAACGAATCCAGCTTGGCATGCTTCACATCGCAGTGGCGATGACCCTGGTGCCGATCAACAGCACCCTGAACCGTGTGATGATCAAAGAGCTGGCCATCTCCGCTACACTGGTAGCGCTGCTGGCATCGCTGCCGTATCTATTTTCGCCCATCCAGGTGGCGATCGGCTCATTTTCCGACCGCCATCCAATCGCCGGACTACGCCGCTCTCCATACATCTTGCTGGGTCTGGTGATGTGCGTGTTGGGCGTGACGCTTTCGCCTCAAGCCGCCTTCCTGATGGCGACCAATCTGCCGGTTGGCATCGCCTTGGGCGTGCTGGCATTTGGCGCCTGGGGGATGGGTTTCAACTTCGCCACAGTATCCTATCTCTCGCTGGCTTCTGAGCTGTCCGGCGAGAGCGGGCGCGGCCGCACCATTGCGGTGATGTGGTTCATGATGATCACCAGCATCATCCTTACCGCCATCGGCCTGAGTCAAATGATAGACCCGTACACGCCCCAGGCCCTGATGCGTGCTTTCTGGGCGGTCGGGCTGGCGGCGCTCATCGTGGGATTGCTTGGCCTGGTGGGGCTGGAGGCGCGCTCGAAGCAGACCTCCCCTGGGGAGGGTAATTACAGCTGGAGTACACTGGCGCGTTTCATCCTGGATAATCGTCAGGCCCGGATCTTCTTTGTATATCTGGTCCTGCTGCTGGCGGCGTTGCTCGGCCAGGACATCCTGCTCGAGCCGTTTGGTGGCGAGGCGTTTGGCCTGACCGTCCAGCAAACCACCCGCATCACCTCGATTTGGGGTGTGTGCGTGCTGGCGGCGTTGCTGGTCGCCGGGGCGCTGGAAAGCCGGGTGCCCAAGCGCAGCGTAGCGGCCTTTGGTGGCTGGGGGGCATTGGTCGGCTTCGTCTTGATCGCACTCAGCGGCGTCCTGACCAGCAGCAGCGTCTTTTACAGCGGGGTAGTTCTGCTCGGCGTTGGCACCGGCCTTTCAACCGTGTCCAACCTGTCGCTGATGCTGGATATGACCACCGCCGACAAGGTCGGCCTGTTTATCGGCGCGTGGGGCATGGCGAATGCCCTGTCTCGATTGCTCGGCTCGGTGTTGGGCGGGGCGGTGCGTGACCTGGTGGCGCACCTCACCCAGCAGCCTGTAATCAGCTACGTGGTCGTTTTTGGGGTCATGGCGCTGATCATGCTGGTCTCGTTGATCTTGCTGCGCCGAATAAATGTCAAAGCCTTCCAGCAGCAGGCAGAAGCCAGCCCCGCCCTGGTCGAGCGGGCGGCGATGGCGGGCGACCCTGGATAATCCACAACCTGGAGGATGTATGCCTATCGGGAGTACTCCCACAGAATGGCTGAGCTTGAGCGACGTCGCCCAGATCCTGGGGATCCATCCCAGCACTGTGCGGAGTTGGTCGGACCAGGGTGTGTTGCCCGTGCACCGCACCAAGGGCGGTCACCGGCGCTACATGCGCAACGAGATCGATCTGTGGGTACTGGCGCAGCGTTCGGACCCAAACAGTGAAGCCAATCTGGTCGTTCAATCCGCCATGCGAAACACGCGTTTACAGATCAGCGAAGGCCGTCTGGCCGCCGAGGCCTGGTACGCCAAGCTGGATGAGGAGGCCCGAGAGCAATATCGCGTCAGTGGGCGGGCTTTACTGCAGGGTCTGATCCAGGCGTTGAGCTCGAACGATGAGCAGGCTGGCGCCGAGGCTGAAGCGCTGGGTTACGAATATGCATCGCGCGGCCGCCGTTATGGCTTGACAAGCGTTGAAGCAACTCACGCCCTGCTTTTCTTCCGGAATTTGTTGATCGAGTCGATGCTATCGGTGTACGAATCCGCCGCAGTCCACTCACCGCATGCCTGGAGCAGCATGTTCCGCAAGATCAACGAATTCACCGACCGGATCCTGATCACGATCCTGGAAACATACGAGGCTTACCAGCGGGCCAGCCGGTGATGACAGAAAATAAAAGCAAGCGTTTCGCCGCCTCGACCTGGACTCGACTCCTGGTACCTTTCGTTCTCGTGCTTCTGGCGCTCGGGTTGCTGGTCACATTGGCCATTGTGATCCTCTCCGTGCTGGGGCTGACACCTGCTGTATGATGTTGATATTGGAGGCTTGACAATGAATTATCTTCCATTGCTGTCCACGATAATCACTTTCGTTTTTGCCGCGGCGGTTTTAGCACGCTGGCGCCATAAAAAGCCCCGTCACCTGTTGCTGTGGGGCATCGGTTTGATCTTTTTTGGCCTGGGGACTTTGAGTGAGGTCATCCTATCGGTCACTTTCAGCCCGTGGGTGCTTAAGCTGTGGTACCTTACCGGCGCAATGTTAACCGCAGCCTGGCTGGGACAGGGCACAATCTACTTGTTGGTACGGAAACGCGGCTTGGCCGACGCGCTCATGGTCGCCCTGGGGCTGGTCTCCGTCCTCGCGGTGATCCTGGTTGCGCTTGCTCCGGTCACACCGGCTGCTGCAGCTTACAACACCAGCCTGCCTGCCTCGGAGCAATATAAGGACATCCTGGTCCGCAACGGCCTGATCACCTTGCTGACGATCTTGCTTAACATCTATGGCACGATTGCACTGGTGGGCGGCGCGTTGTATTCGGCCTACCTGTTCTGGCGTAAAAGCATCCTGTTCAACCGCATGCTGGGAAACCTGCTGATCGCCGCCGGCGCTCTGATGCCCGCCATGGCAGGCTCATTCGTCAAGGCCGGCCTGGTGGATTGGCTGTACGCGAGCGAATTCCTGGGCGTGGTGCTGATGTACGCCGGTTTTATGCTGGCGACCGCCACCCAGCCGGTAAAGAGCCAGCAGCCAGCCTCGATCTCTCCAGGAGATTGAGCTTCCACCGGCCGATCTGATTTCGTTGTGGGTTTTCCTCCGGGTGGTGTGCATGCACCGCCTGGCTTGATTCTGGGGTAGAATTGCACAAATCCTTTTCACCGGATGTGAAAATGCCTGGTTTATCTGAGCGTTTTACCGATCTGCTCGCCTATCCGCCGATCTCCCGCGTGCGCCGCAACCACGGCCTGGAGCACGCCACATTATACGTTCTTGCGGAGCGCCGCCCAGGCCGCCCGCTGGCGGGTCACTCCGATTTCCGGGGCTTCTGGATCATCGGCGATGTCGAAACCCCCGAGCTGGACGCTGCCGTCAGCGAGGCGCTCCAGCGGTTGAACACCGGCGAGAGCCATCTGGCAGTTCACCCGTTTTGCGGCACCAACCTTGCCACCGCGGGCATCCTGGCGGGCGGAGCCGCGGGCCTGGCGATGTTTGGCGCCGGCCGGCGCTGGCGAGACAAGCTCGACCGGTTGCCCCTGGCGATGAGCATGGCAACGCTGGCGCTCATCTTCGCCCAGCCGTTGGGCATGACTCTACAGAGGGAAGTCACCACCTCCGGTGTGCCGGGGGCGTTGCGCGTCATGCGCATCATCCCCCAGGTACGTGGCCAGATCAAAGCCCACCGTGTGCTGACCGAAGGCTGAGGATGGGCGAGCTCCACCCGGTGATCTACCTGCTTAACGGCGAAGATGAGTTCTCGATCGCTCGCTTCGTCGATGAGCTGGAGCGCAAGCTGGGCGACCCGGCGACCGCCTCGATGAATACCACCCGGCTGGATGGCAACACATTCAACCTCGACCAGCTCCCCTCAGTGGCCAATGCACTGCCTTTCCTGGCTCCCCGGCGGTTGGTCATCCTGAATCACCCCATCGCGCGGCTGAGCACCCCTGCAGCCCAAAAGAGCTTCACCGATCAGCTCGAAAAGATCCCTCCCACCACAGCTCTGGTCCTGATCGAAGACCGCCTGCTTACCCTGGATAAGGACAGAGAAAAAGGTAAGCTCCACTGGCTGGAGCGCTGGGCCCTGGAGCATAAAGACAGGGTTTACCTGCGCGCATTTCGAGCGCCCAAGGGGCCAGAAATGGTCAAGCGCATCCAGGAGGGGGCGAAGAAAGGCGGGGGTCAGATCACCACCGAAGCCGCCATGCTGCTGGCCTCCCTGGTCGATAATGACCCTCGTCTGGCGGATCAGGAGACCGAAAAACTGCTGGCGTTTGTCAATTACCGGCGCCCAATCGAGTACGATGATGTCGAAGCAGTGACTGCAGACACCGGTCAGGGGGACATCTTTACACTGGTTGACGCGCTGGGAAGCCGGGATGGAACACGAGCGATGGGCATGTTGCAGCGGCTGTTGGAATACCAGGATTATTACGCCATCTTCGGGATGATCGTACGACAGTTCCGCTTGCTCATCCAGGCGCGCGAGTCGTTAGATCTCGGAAAGCACAGGGCTGAGATCCAGCACGAGCTTCGATTACATCCCTACGTGGCAGAAAAACTGCTCGGGCAAGCGCAACGCTTCACTCTGCCCGAGCTGGAGCGGGTCTATCGCCGCCTGATCGAGCTCGATGAAGCGGTGAAGACCAGCCAGATGCCGGAAAGACTGGCTTTAGAAACGTTCGTCTCGGCGATTACTGCGTCACAGCAACCTCAGCCGAGCCGTTAACCCCTAACCAGAAATGATTCGGCATCACAGAGCGGTTCTTCCGCACCTCGATATTACCCGCCATATAGCTCTCTTTTTGTGAAGCAGCCTCCTCGGCTCGCTCGCTGGACAGGGCCTCCCGGACAGCCGACAACATACTGGGGTGAACGAAACACAGGGTAGGCGTTTTGCCGTATTTGTGCTGGTAATATGCAGCCGCCCGCTCGACTTTGACCTCGAGGGAGGCTTTTGGATCATTATCGAACCATAACATTCCCAGGTTCATCGCACACCTCCTATTGATTCTGTCTCCTGTTCATCGCGGGTACACGCCCACAGGCGCAACCATTCGCCACCGTATGGGATGTAGAATTGTCCTTTTTCAAGCCGGCGTGGCTGGAGGTCATCGTCATCGGACAGTGAGGTCACCAGATTACGATCAGCCGTCCTCCCAAACAGGCGAGTGCGGAAAGCGGACAGATAGCGTGGCTCGATCTCGCGCACCCGTTCCACCGGCAGTGAGGCAATCGTCCACACACGTGAGCGTGGCCCATGGCGGATGAGCCAGTAAAGCCGATTGAAGGTTTCCTGGTCGAGATGTTCCAGGCACTCCGCCAGATCGTCGATGACCAACAAAATCGCAGGATCCTGAATCCGTTGGCGCCGTCGCCCCTCGGTGATTTCCGCCATTTCACCAATCAAATCGCGGACCACCTCTTCCTGGCTGGTGAAAATCGCCTGGCAATGTTCGAGCTTCGAAAGGTGGATGAAGGCGCCGATGTCCGCCGCGATCACGCTCAGCTGTAGTTGTTCGGGGGTGTTCAAACGGGCAGCGGAATCCAGGATCGATTGAAACAGACCCGTCTTCCCTGCGCCTGTGTCTCCGCAGATCAATAAAGCCCCGGGGGCCGGGTTCGTCAGATCGAGTAGAAAAGGCAGGCCATCATCACACACACCCAGCACCAGCGATTGAGGGGGCAACCTTCCGCTCTTCGCAAAGACCTGATCCAGGGAAACCGGCAAGCTGACCTGCCCGGCATCGGTTTCCCCCAGCGGGATCAAGCTCGGCCTTACGGGGTGGGCAGGTATCTCGGCCGGGCTATCCTCCGAGGTCCGGTCACCGGGAAAGGGATTACTCCTCCTGGCCAGGCGTTCCTCCAGGCGAGGGCGCCATTGCTCGAAAGCGCGCAAGCCGGCCGATAAATAGTCATTGAACGTGGTCATAAGTCACCTACTTGAACTCAATAGAGAACATATGTTCTAATTATAGACCTAAATGCTCCAGGAGTCAAGGCCGGTAGATATTTTTTTTACAGCATTTACAAGGTAGGACAGAAGGCGGTCTGAGTGTAATCGAAGACCGCCGGGCTTAACCCGCCACCCAACAGCTGATGCTCTCGATGTGATAAGTCTGGGGGAAAAGATCAACCGGCGTAACCTGCTCCAGGCGATAACCCGCCGCGATTAACCTGCCGGCGTCCCGCGCCAGCGTC
>Ga0154774_1172_pt1 | contig 22599 bp, 21 predicted proteins | sample Rifle2008BG16ft_FD_105782 | JGI IMG/M metagenome (GOLD analysis project Ga0154774, IMG submission 105782) | Chloroflexi bacterium RBG_16_57_11
GGTTTGAAGGTAAAATTGACTTCCGTTGAAAAGTTCATGGGCCCATAGCGCAGTTGGGAGCGCGTCTCAATGGCATTGAGAAGGCCGTGGGTTCGAATCCCACTGGGTCCACTTAAGCAGCATACGAAAGGCTATCGCAGGAGTATTAGGCCATCTGCCAGCGAGTCGGGAGAGCGAGGTGAAAGCCCGGCAAGATGCCAGCAGAGCATCGTACAGGCCGAACTCGCCTGCTGCCTGAGACAACCTCAGGCCGGCCTCACCGGTGAATCTGGCACCAGGAGCAGCCTAGCCGGCGGCGGGGTTCGCCCGTTAGCGCGAATCGAAGCGGCTGAGAGAGTTAGGAAATTAGGAATTAGGATTTGAATCTGCAATTCGAGCATCTGTATTTCCTAAATTCCTAATCACCTAAATCCTGATCTTTCCCAGCAAGCAGGGTGGTACCGCGGAGGTTCCCTTCGTCCCTGGTGGGGCGAAGGATTTTTTTATTTTTGGAGGAGAAAGATGCCACTACCGAAATCTGAATGGATCTGGTTCAATGGGGAGTTTGTCCCCTGGGAGCAGGCCAACGTGCACGTCAGCTCGCATGTGCTGCACTACGGCTCCAGTGTTTTTGAAGGGATTCGCGCTTACAGCACATCTCAGGGCCCGGCTGTGCTGGCTCTCGATGCGCATGTCCGCCGTCTTTTCGAGTCCTGTCGCCTAACCCGGATGGCCATGCCTTACACTCAAGAGCAAATCACTTCTGCGATCCTGGAGCTGATCCGTCGGAACGGGCATTCGTCTTGCTATATCCGCCCGTTGGTGTACCGCGGCTCCGATTCGTTCAGCCTGGATGCCCGCTCCTGCCCGACCGAGGCGGCGATCCTGACGATCGATTTTGGCCGTTACCTTGGCGCGGAAGCGCTGGAGAGCGGCGTCGATGTGATGGTCAGCTCCTGGCGGCGGATCGCGCCGAACACCTCTCCGGTGTTTTCGAAGACGGGTGGCAACTATGTGAACTCGCAATTTATTGCCATGGAAGCCAAGGATTACGGCTTTGTCGAGGGAATTGCTTTGGATGTTCATGGTTTCCTTAGCGAGGGGAGCGGCGAAAACGTCTTTGCCATCTACCGTGGTGCGATCTACACCCCTTCATTTGGCTCGTCCATCCTGATGGGGATTACCCGTGAAATCGCCATCACTCTGGCCAAGGAGCTGGGATACGAGGTGCGCGAGACGATGGTGCCTCGCGATCTTCTGTATGTCGCCGATGAGATTTTCTTCACCGGCACTGCAGCAGAGATCACGCCGATTCGCTCGGTGGACCATGTCCCGGTTGGCGAGGGGAGGCGCGGGCCCATCACCAAGCGCGTCCAGGATGAGTTTTTCGCCATCGTAAACGGCCAGGTGCCTGATCGGCATGGCTGGCTGACGCATGTCACTTAGTGCCTAGTGCTGAGTGTCAAGTTTCACGTAACCCATGACACTAGGCACTTGACACTTGACTTTTCCATGGAGGTCCGAGATGGAGGCAAGAGACTGGCCCATTTATAACCCTCAGGTGATTGAGCCTCGCTGGCAGCAGTCCTGGGAGCAGGGTGGTCTTCATCTTGCCTCTGAGGGCGGCGAGCGGCCCAAGTTCTATTGCCTGGATTTCTTCCCTTATCCATCCGGAGAAGGGTTGCATGTGGGTCACTGTCGCAACTACATACCAACCGATGTGATGTCGCGATACAAACGCATGCGTGGTTATAACGTCTTGCACCCGATGGGCTGGGACGCCTTTGGTGAGCCGGCGGAACAGTACGCCGTCCGGCAAGGCGTTCATCCGCGCATCACTACCGATCAAAATACGGCCAATTACCGCCGCCAGATGACCATGATCGGCACGAGCTATGACTGGTCGCGCGAGATTGATTCATCCCGGCCGGAGTTCTATCGCTGGACGCAATACTTCTTTTTGCTGCTCTATCAACGCGGCCTGGCTTACCGGGATACCAACTGGCAATGGTGGTGCGACGGCTGCCAGACCACGCTCTCGTCGCATGAAGTCGTGGGCGGGGTGTGCTGGCGTGGCCATACCACGGTATATAAGCGCGAGATCCCGGCCTGGTATTTCCGAATCACTGCTTACGCCGATGAGTTGATCACCGGGCTGGATGAAGTCGATTGGCCCGAGCCGATCAAGGCCATGCAGCGGAGCTGGATTGGCCGCTCGGAAGGCTGTGAGGTGGTGTTTCGCTCTGAAGCAGGTGAGCCGGTGCCGGTTTTTACCACCCGCCCGGATACGTTGTTTGGGGTCACCTTCTTCGTACTTGCGCCGGAGCATCCGATGGTCGCCGCGTTGACTTCCTCCGAGCAGCGTGCTGAAGTACAGGCGTATATGGAACAGACCTCCCGCAAGAGCGAAGTGGAGCGTCTGATGGAAAGGCGGGAGAAAAGCGGCGTTTTCACCGGTGGTTACGTGATCCACCCGTTGACCGACGAGCGCATCCCGGTCTGGATCGCGGATTATGTCTTACCCACCTATGGTACCGGGGCGGTAATGGGCGTGCCTGCCCACGACGAGCGGGATTTTGAATTTGCCCGCCGGTTTAGCCTGCCAGTGCAGGTGGTGATTGCCCCGCCGCAGGCGGAAACCCTGGACGAGACGGCCTGGGGGTCGGCTTACACCGGAACGGGACGCATGATCAACTCAGGCATATATGACGGATTACCCAGCGATGAAGGCGCCCGGCGGACATCCGCCAGACTGCAAGACCTCGGCCTGGGAGGTCCAAAAATCAATTACCGGATGCGTGATTGGCTGATCAGCCGCCAGCGCTATTGGGGGACACCGATACCCATCGCGTATTGTGAAGACTGCGGTGAGCAACCGGTACCCGAGGACCAACTGCCGGTGCTGCTACCACCGATGCAGGATTTCCAGCCGGACGGCAGCGGGCGTTCACCGCTGGCCCGACTGCCGGAGTTCCTCAACACGACCTGCCCGGCCTGTGGCGGCCCGGCAAAACGCGAGACAGACACCATGGGTGGTTTTGCATGCTCGTCCTGGTACTTCTTGCGCTTCACCAGCCCGCACTTCCACCAGGGACCTTTCGAGCCGCACGCCATGCGCTATTGGATGCCAGTTGATCTGTATGTGGGCGGAGCCGAGCATGCCGTGCTGCACCTGCTTTACGCCCGTTTCTGGACGAAAGTGCTGGCGGATTCCGGGTTGGTGCTATTTCGAGAGCCGTTTGCCAGCTTGCGCAATCAAGGCCAGCTCTTGGCGCCGGATGGCACGCGCATGTCCAAGTCCCGCGGCAATGTCATCACCCCGGATAATATCGTCCTCAGCCATGGCGCGGACGCCTTGCGGGTCTATGAGATGTTCATGGCGCCCTTTGATCAGGATATCGCCTGGAACCCAGAAGGCTTGAGTGGGGCAAGGCGTTTTTTGAACCGGATTTGGAGCCTGTATAGAGAAACTTATGTTGGCAGCTTGAATGCGACGGGCGATGATCCGGCATTAAACCGCCTGCAGCATAAGACCATCCGAAACGTTGAGCAGCGTATCGAGGGTTTTCGACTGAATACCATGGTCTCGACCTTGATGGAGTTCACGAATGCGCTAAGTGATCGCCATCGGGTGGGCTCCTGGCGTACGGCCGCCTTCCATCAGGCGCTGGAGACACTTTTGTTGTTGTCGGCTCCCGCTGCTCCGCACATTGCCGAAGAACTGTGGCAGCTCACCGGTCATACCGGTAGTGTCCACCAGCAAGCCTGGCCTGCCTGGGATCCTCAGCTGGCTCACGATGAGATGATCCAAATCCCAGTCCAGGTCAATGGCAAGCTGCGGGAGGTGATCGAGGTGCCTGCCGGCATCACACCAGACGACCTCCAACAAGCGGCGCTGGAGCTGCCGCGCGTGCAGCAGCACCTGGAAGGCCGTCAGGTGGCAAAAACGATTTATGTACCGGGTAAGGTGCTGAACCTGTTGACTAAATAAGCAGAGCAAAATCACTGATGTAGAGGAGCCGATGGCCTTTCGATGCCCGCAATGTAATACTTGCAACTCACTCCAGATTGAGCTCGCCATCGATTTGCCCCCTGATCGTACATCGGAGGAGCTTTCCCTCCAGGTTGTATCCTGTGGGGCGTGCGGTTTTCGCTCCCTGGCGGTTTGTGATGTAGGGCGCGGCGATTGCCCCGAATCCGAGTCGTGGAAGCATATCGGATACTGGGTCAGACCGGATGCGGTTGAGTCGGTTTCGATGGCTATCCGCTCCTGCCCGGAGCCCAGGAATCCACGCTGCCCCAGCGTGGCGCACACCAGCCTGGGGAAGAAAGACTTGCGTGGCGAATGGAGCGGGCTGTTAGAGATGGAGCGAGGTCATACCTTTGCCATGCGGTTGTTCATAGGCCAATCATGAGCGTTGTGCTGGCGGTTACCTGGAACCCGCGCGGTGAGATGCCGCGCTTCGAGCGCTTGCTGCCTCAGTTGAAGCAGGTTTATACGGGCATGGCGATTTCTTTTCCGCCCGTTGCTGATCCAGTCGTGACGCGGGCGTTCATCGCCGGAGGGTATGCCGAACCCCCCGGCGTCAAGGCATGGGTGAACCAGGAGTGGTCTGCGGGCCGCTATATGGCGTTGCGCATCGGCGTGCAGTTCCAGGCGGATTATGTCCATTACGCCGACATGGACCGCCTCTTGCGCTGGGTCGAAACGCGGCCCCAGGAATGGCGGGATGCAGTGCAGGCCATTCAGTCGACAGATTGCCTGGTGATGGGTCGTTCGGAAGCCGCTTATAACACACACCCGGACTCATTAATCCTCACGGAAGCGATCAGCAACCGGATTGTGTCGCATTTTTTGGGCCGTGAGATGGATGTCAGCGCCGGATCGAAAGGCTTCAGCCGCCCGGCAGCCGAATATCTGGTAGAAAACACGCGTCCCGGGCGAGCACTGGGCGCCGACGCCGAGTGGCCAATCCTGCTCCGGCGGGCTGGTTACCGGGTGGACTACCTGGAAGTAGATGGCTTGGATTGGGAGTCCGCCGATCGGTATCAGGAGCAGGCTGCCAACCCTGGTGATCAGCGGCTGGCGGCGGAGCGGGTAGACGACGATCCGTTAAGCTGGGAATGGCGTGTGCGTGTAGCCAACGAGATTGTCCAGGTCGCCCTGGATACCGCAAAGAGAAAGTTAGGAAGTTAGGAGATCTACATGACAGAAAGCTCACAATACCACCCATCAGTTATTGAGCCCAAATGGCAAAGACAATGGGATGCGGATGGGTTATACCAATCCAATATTGACTTCAGCCGTCCCAAACATTACGCCCTGACCATGCTGCCCTACCCATCCGGCGACCTGCATATCGGTCATTGGTATGCGATGACGCCATCGGATGCCCGCGCTCGCTACATGCGGATGCGCGGCTATAACGTCTTATTCCCGATGGGGTTTGACGCTTTTGGTCTGCCGGCCGAGAACGCAGCCATCAAGCGTAGCATCCACCCGAAGGAATGGACCTACCACAACATTAACCGCATGCGCCAGCAACTCAGGACGATGGGTGCGATGTTCGACTGGCGTCGCGAGGCCGTTTCATCGGATCCGAAATACTATCATTGGAGCGAGTGGTTCTTCTCTCAGCTCTACAAGCACGGGCTGGCTTATCGCAAGATGTCGCCGGTGGATTGGTGCCCAAACTGCAACACGACCCTGGCGCGTGAGCAGGTATGGGGAGAAGACCGCCACTGTGAGCGCTGCAACACGCCGGTGATCAAGAAGAACCTGGAGCAATGGTTCTTCCGTACCACGCAGTATGCCGAGGAGCTGCTGGATTTCTCGCATATTGATTGGCCTGAGCGCGTCCGGATGTTGCAGACCAACTGGATCGGGCGTTCGGAGGGCGCTTCGGTGATTTTCCATATCGAACAGGGCGATCCATTGGAGATCTTTACCACCCGACCGGACACCCTCTGGGGGGCGACGTTCATGCTTCTGGCTCCCGAGCACCCGCTTGTTAATCGGGTAACTTCACCGGAGTGCAGATCGGTGGTCGAGGCGTATATCCAGCAGGCCACACGGCAGACGGACATCCAGCGTGAGGCGACGGATAAGGAAAAAACAGGCGTGTTCACCGGCGCCTATGCCATCAACCCGGTGAACGGAAAGCGGATACCGATCTGGATCGCCGATTACGTCCTGATGACCTATGGCACAGGTGCGATCATGGCGGTGCCTTCCCATGATGAGCGCGACTTCCAGTTTGCGATCAAATTTGGCCAGCCTATTCTGCCGGTTATCGAGCGGCCTGACCGGATGGCGAAATCTTTCACCTATCCGGGCAGCATGTTGGATGGCTTTGACGAAGCACTGCGGGTGGAGAAGATCCCCTTCCTCAGCCGCGCTGGCGGATTCTACGTGACGTTGCCTGAAGAAAAGATCTCGCGCTATATCGAATTGGTGCGCGGCTTTCTGGCTCCGGGCGGCTGGAGTGAGGTGGTGGGGACACGTTGGGTGTTCATTTTCGATGACGCCGTCCTGGAGTGGGATTCGGTAGAGGCGGAAGACGAGATCTTACGCCGGGTCAAACAACACCAGTCAGCTGTGCGCCACGCCCGCACCGTAATGGAGATGCTGTGGGAGAAGGAATTCTACAAGGACGTTCTGTATCACGACGCCTATGGGACCATGATCCATTCAGGCGAGTTCAGCGGCACCCCCGGCGATCAGGCCAAGCGTAAAGTAACCGAATGGTTAGAGGAGCAGGTCATTGGCAAGGGCTCGATCAACTACCGTCTGCGCGATTGGCTGATCTCGCGCCAGCGCTACTGGGGCGCGCCCATCCCGATTGTCTACTGCCCGGAGCACGGCGCCGTTCTGGTGCCAGATGAGCAGCTACCCGTGCTCCTGCCGGATGATGTGGCATGGCGGCCCACCGGCGAAAGCCCGCTCAAGCTGCACCCCACCTGGAAGCTCACCACCTGCCCGATGTGCGGCAAACCTGCTGAGCGCGAGACCGACACGATGGACACCTTCATGTGCTCATCCTGGTACCACCTGCGCTATCTCTCTCCTGAGTACGATCAGGGACCTTTTGACCCTGCCGAATACGATTACTGGATGCCGGTGGACACCTACACCGGCGGCATCGAGCATGCCACCATGCACCTGATCTACACCCGTTTCTTTCATAAAGCCAGTCGAGACATGGGCATATTAAAAGGTCCGGAGCCGATGACCCAGCTCCGCAACCAGGGCATCATCCTGGGCGAAGACTCGGAGAAAATGTCTAAAAGCCGCGGCAATGTGATTGCCCCGGATGAGCTAGTCAACCGCTATGGAGCGGATGCCGTGCGTGCTTACCTGATGTTTTTTGCTCGTTGGGACATGGGCGCGCCATGGAATAGCAGCGGAATCGAGGGAACTGTACGCTGGCTACGCCGCGTGTGGACGCTGTTCACAGAAGCGAGCCAGCCCGCCAGCCCTACCACGGAGACGTTGCGTGGACTGCGCCGCAAGCTGCACCAAACCTTACGCAGGGTGACCCATGACTTCGATACCTTCGAGTTCAACACGATTGTTTCCAGCCTGATGGAGCTGCTCAACGATATGTATAAGGCGCGCGAGCAAGGTGCGGCCGGGACGCCCGAGTGGAAAGAGGCGGTGGACCTCTACCTGCGCATGCTGGCCCCGGTCGCCCCGCACATCACCGAAGAGTTGTGGGCGCGCCTGGGAAAGCCTTACTCGATCCACACCCAGAGCTGGCCTGCCGTGGACGATGCCGCCGCTGCTGAGGAAGAGATCACCCTGGTCTTGCAGATCAACGGCAAGGTGCGCGACCGCATCCAGGTACCGGTGAGCATCACGCCGGACCAGGCGCAGGAGTTCGCGCTATCCAGCCCGGCGGTGCAAAAACACCTGGCCGGCCAGGCCCCGCGCAAGGTCATCCTGGTGCCGGGGAAGCTGGTCAATATCGTGATTTAGGTACGGTGTACGAATTTTACAGATTGACACGGATTATCTAACGAAAAAGGGCGGGTCCGAGACACGCCCTTTTTGTTACTGGTAAGGTTATTTCCCAGAAATTCTAATGCGGGTTTCTGTAATTACAACAAAGCTGTTTTCTAAATAATCGAAATAATCTATTAACGCTCTTTGAATCGCTTTCACTTTGCTGTCGTAACGCTCATCCTTTAAGCGTAGTAATATAATGCCTTTGTGAAATCTTTTTTCTCGGAAGATCTTTTCTCCAAAATCCTTATCGTTTGTGATTAATATCCGGTCCTCGTTAACTGCTTTCTCAATAATCTCGTCATCATCAATGCCTCTGGCTTGTTCATATACTGAAAAGACATCATGACCATGTTCTCGTAGCCATAGTGCAAGTGCAGGACCAGAACATTCGTCAACAAGGAACCGCATTTAAGTGGTCTCAATCGTCAACGGCATAAAATCAGTATCTTGCAATGTCCTCGTAGCAAATAGCAAACAAGCCTGGATATCGTCCCGGGTCAAACCAACATATTCTTGGAGGATTTCCTCTGCCGTTGCACCGTGGGCTAATAATCCTAGAATATATTCGACGGTCAGGCGAGTGCCACGGATAACGGGCTTGCCGACCATTACCTTTGGGTTCACTGCAATTCGCTCTAAGAGAAGATTTTCATCCATCATCATTACCTCTTGGATTGATTATACCTTGGAGATCAGAGCGATGCATGTTCTTTTTTATAGTCGACCAGTAATAAAAGAAATGTTGGTCATAAGATCTTACACTTCTAGCGCTTCAGCCACTCTCTTGCGCAAGCCATATGGCTGTAACGTGGCAATCTACACCCGCTCAGCATCCACAAACTTGGCAATACTACTCAGCCCGCGGCCCAGGGCGGCGGCAAAGGCCGGGTCATCAACCGGGGCGTGGTCTTCCAGCCAGAAGCCGTTGATGTGCACGGTGCGAGTGGCGCGCTCCAGGCACGCCACCAGGCGATCAGCATAAACCTCCGGCAGGGTGTTATAGCCTCAGCGGCGTTAGGCGGCAGGCTTATACACTTCCCAGACATACTCGAAATCGAACAGCCAGCCTGCCCGGCCGCGGGCGCTAACGATGTCCACCGAAGCCAGGAAGATGGCCGCATCCAGGGTGGTGGTACCGAGTGGCTTCGAGGTTGCCGGAATTTTACCCGCTTCCAGGGATTCAAGAAGCGGCAGGTCGGAGCCCAGGGCATTGCGCAGCACTTTGTCACCTTCCACCTGGACCGGGACGACCTCCCCTTGGCGCACCATCCGGTCAAACTAAGCCTGCACTTCGGAATGGCTTAGCTTGCACTTGATGAAGTAACTCAAGCTGTTCGCTTAGCCATTCTGGCGTATCAGCCCGATAAAAGCCATATCCTTACGAGCGAAGTGATCATTAGCTGCATCCTCTGGAGCAGCAAAATCCAGGTTGGGTGAGGCGATGGGCTGGCACAAATCATACAGGCATTGGAAGTCCTCCCGGAGGTGTACCATCACCTCGCCTACAAGCCATAAGTGATAGAGCGCATTGGAAATGCGGATGCCTTACCGGCTCCACAGATACATGATGAAATCCTGGTCGAAAGTCGGGGCGCTGGAATCGTGTAGGAGGCGCAAAATCTGCGCACGGTGGTCGGTGCCATGATTGGCAATGTGCATCAGAACTTGCCAGGTCGGCCCTATCATTCCGGCAGGCACGTCAAAAAAGTCCGCCTCATCCAGGCCGGTGACATATTCCAAGACCTCTTGTGCTATGCTCTCCCACAGCGCCTGTGCTGATTGGCGTGTGGGGTAATTCGCGGGATCGAAGGTGAGCTGACGCGCCTCTGGATGCCCTTGCAGACAACGGATCCAGCGAGCATCGGTGGTCGCCAGGTGCACCATCTGGTTCCGCACCGAGCCGTGTGAGTGTGGAATCTCGGCTACGAATTGTTCTTCGCTGAGGTGCTGGATGCTCTCCCACACGCGACGGGTCATTGCTTGGTGATATTCGATATACATGCGGATTGGTTCAGCGAGTGTCATTGGGCGCAATTTGGAACTCCTTTGGTGAAGCAGCCTCGCAGCTTGTCGAGATTTACATTGCCTTTTTTATCATATTCATCTGCAGCCTGCAAGCCCAGGTTATAATTAACCAAGGAGAGTGCGCTTTGGATTTCATCCTAGCCTCAAGGTAACACCATGCGCTTCGAAGACCTCAACTGGTTCGACGTTCAATCCTACTTACAGCACGACGATCGACTGATACTGGTGCTCGGCTCATGCGAGCAGCACGGCTACCTGAGCCTGCTCACTGACGTTAAAATCTCGCAGTCGCTGGCAGACGCAGCCAGCCAGCGGACGGGCGTGCTGATTGCCCCGCCGCTCAACTTCGGTTGCTCGCCCTACTTCATGGCTTACCCCGGCACACTCAGCCTGCGCGCCAGCACATTATTGGACACTGTCGAGGATCTAACCCGCTCGGCATACCGGCATGGCTTTCGACGGGTGGTGGTTTTGAATGGGCACGGCGGCAATGACGGCGCCCGTGCCCGACTGTATGAGGTAGCCTCTGAGCTCCACGATCTACGCTTGGCCTGGTATGCCTGGTTTCAATCGCATTCAGTGCTGGAGGTGGCCCAACAGCACGGTCTAAAGCCAGCTCACGCTAGCTGGCTGGAAGCCTTCACGATCACCCGGGTGAGCGAGCTGCCAGAGGTGGAGAAGGTCCCACCACACGTCCCCGGCTTGCTGGGCGCTGACGAAGCGCGCCAGGTTTACAGCGACGGCGTTTTTGGCGGTCCTTACCAGGTGGATGAAGCCATCATGCAGGAAGTCTTCGCTGCTGCACTGCAGGATATTCTGGTTCTATTAAAATTCGAATAAGCATTTGTACACCGATTCTCTCGGATTTCCATGGGAAAAATATCCGTGTTGATCTGTGTAATCCGTGTACGTATAGCCTTACTCTAGGACGCTTTATCGCCTCCTGCTTTGTCCGGCTTTAATGTCTGGTACAATCCACCTCAGGATGCGCTGAGGTTGCTTTGATACTGAGTGCCCAATATTTCCTATCAATGCAATCGGTGTGTCAGTGGTTTATCACCAAAACCCCTAAATTCCTGATTCCCTAACCCCTTCCCCAAGGAGAACTCCCATGTCAACCAAAGAAATTATTCGTTCAGAGAAAGCCCCCAAGGCTATCGGCCCTTACAGCGTTGCCACACGCTTTGGTAATCTGGTTTTTACTGCGGGACAGGCCGGTCTGGTGCCGGAAACGATGGAGCTGGCTCCCGGCGGCATTGCAGCTGAAACCCGCCAGACGTTGAACAATCTAATAAATGTGCTCGAAGCTGCCGGAACATCGTTTGATAATGCTTTGAAGACCACGGTTTACCTGCGCGACATGGCTGATTTCGCTGCTATGAACGCGGTTTATGCCGAATTCTTTGGAGCCACCCCCCCTGCGCGCACCACGATTCAGGCTGCGGCGTTACCAAAAGGCGCTGCGGTTGAGATCGACGTTGTGGCATGCCTGGAGAGTTGATCCTGGTAGTGGACGATGAGCCAAACATCGTCCAGTTGGCGTGCATATATCTGGAACGGGAAGGCTACCGGGTTGTAACTGCCACCGATGGGAGCGTCGCACTGCAATTGGTTGAGCGCCATAAGCCAGCGCTGATTGTGTTGGATGTAATGCTTCCAGAGCTGGATGGATTAGAAGTATGCCGGCGGCTGCGTGCCGCTCGTAATCCGATTGCTATCCTGATGTGTACTGCCCGCGACGAGGATGTGGACAAGATCATCGGCCTGGAGCTTGGAGCGGATGATTACCTGGTCAAGCCATTCAATCCACGCGAGCTGGTGGCGCGGGTAAAGGCGATTTTGCGTCGCGGGGCGCTCCTGTCGCAAGCTGAACACGGAATGTTCCACCTCGGTGAACTGACGATCGACCCCGCCAGCCGTGAAGTGTTCGTTAAAGATCAGTTGGTTGAATTACGTGCTCAAGAATTTGATCTCTTGCTGACCTTCGCCGAGCATAAGGGTTTGGTGCTCAGTCGCGAGCAGCTATTAGAGAAGGCCTGGGGTTTTGACTTTTATGGCCAAACTCGTACGGTAGATGTGCACGTAGGCTATCTGAGGCGCAAGTTGATGGGGAGTAACGCACAAATTGAGACGGTAACCGGTGTGGGTTACAAGCTGGTTGTGTGATGTTCGCCTCGTTGCGTTTACGTCTTTGGCTGACCTACATGCTGATTATCAGTGTGGTGATCACGATCGCCACCGCAGCCGTTGTATTGTACCTGGTGCGCAACCCGGCGATTGACCGCGACGAGCTCCAGCGCATACGCCTGGTCGCCAGGTTAGTCGTCCGGCGCACTCCGGTATTCGATGAGGAGTTTGATCCGGCGCTACCAGCCCGGTTGGAGCAAACTGCCAGGCGGGTGGATGACTCCCTTCAGGCACGGCTGGCAATTTATTCACCGCTGGGAGAGTTATTAATCGATTCGCGCGATGGTGAAGCGCCACCTATGCCGGAATTTATCCTGCTCGATCGTAAACTCTTGTTTACCGCACCGGTCTTTCGAGATTCGACCGGGCAGGTTTGGCTGTATACAACCGCTCCAATGGAGGGCGGGAATACGCTGGTAGTTGCTACTCCACGCCCGAAACGTTCGGTATGGAATTTATTTCGTGAGGAGTTTATTCGGCCATTTCTACGGGCTTTGGTGCTGGCGTTCATCCTATCCCTGTTAATGGCAGTGTGGATGGCGCGCTGGATCAGCGCTCCTTTGCAGCGCCTCGCCGGGGCAGCCAGCTCGATTTCAACGAGTGATTTTCACGCGATCCCGCCCGAAGGGCCAGCTGAAGTCCAGGAGGTCGCGCGTGCTTTCAACCAAATGGGTGAGCGACTACAAGCCGGCCAGCGGTCGCAGCGGGATTTCATTGCCAACGTGTCACACGATTTAAAAACACCTCTCACCTCGATCCAGGGTTATGCCCAGGCGATCCTGGATGGCGCTTCGGATAGCTCAACCGCCGCCCGGGTGATTTATGATGAAGCGGGGCGGATGCATCGTGTGGTGGTCGACCTGCTCGACCTGGCACGTTTGGATGCTGGGACGCTTAATTTAGACCAGGCTCCCGTTGACCTGGTCGGCCTGCTACGAGGTGTGACTCAGAAGTTCACACTGCAGGCGGAGCGTGCCCAGATCGATGTAAAACTGGAAATATCGTGGAAAAACGCCGGTGAGCCGCTGATGCTGCTTGGCGACGCCGACCGCCTATCCCAGGTATTCTCCAATCTGTTGGATAACGCCTTGAAGTTTACCACTCCGTGTGGGGAGGTGCAGCTTCGATTAAGTCAGGCAGATGGCTGGATACAGGTAGAGGTAATGGATAGTGGACCAGGCATACCGGAAGGTGAATTGGAGCGTGTCTTTGAGCGCTTTTACCAGGTAGATAAGTCACGCAGTGGCGGCGACCGGCGCAGTGTAGGACTTGGCCTGGCGATTGCCCGTGAGATCATCCAGGCTCACGGAGGAACGATCCGGGCATCGAACCGGGAGCCAGGGGGTAACGGATGTAGCATGACAGTCCGTTTACCTCTCTCGCCTCCGGATGGTAAAAGCACGAACCAGCATCCAGGTACAACCTCACCACGCTCAGGGTCGTAGCTTGACCCGGGAAGTTCTCAACCATGCCGCGCGTCTCTGTAATCGTCCCGTGTTTTAATGAGCAAGCGACAATACAGCTGTTGTTAGAGGCGATTTATACCCAGACCTACCGGCGCGACGATATCGAGGTCATCATCGCCGATGGTATGTCCGAGGACCAGACTCGACAACGTATCGCTGAGTTTCAAGTGCGTCATCCTGACCTGGATATTCAGGTTGTAGACAACCCCAGGCGTAACATCCCCGCCGGGCTAAACTGTGCGATCCGAGCCGCCCAAGGTGAGATCATCATCCGTCTGGACGCTCATTGCATGCCGCGGCCGGACTACATCATAGGTTGTATCTCCGCGTTGGAGCAGGGCAAGGGTGATAACGTTGGTGGAGTGTGGGAAATCCAACCCGGGGGAGCAGGCTGGCAGGCGCGGGCAATTGCAGTAGCCGCGGCTCACCCGCTGGGTGTAGGTGATGCCAGTTACCGCTATACCGAGACTGCGCAGCAGGTTGATACAGTGCCGTTTGGGGCCTATCGTCGCTCTCTGGTAGAGAAAATCGGATTCTATGACGAAAATTTACTGACCAACGAGGATTATGAATTTAACGTGCGTGTGCGCCAATCTGGCGGAACCGTCTGGCTGGATCCTGCGATCCGTTCGGCATATTTTGCTCGGGATACTTTAATTGGTTTGATCAGGCAGTACGCGCGTTATGGTCATTGGAAAGCGCGCATGTTGCGCAGGTATCCAGGTACACTACGCTGGCGGCAGGCGCTTCCGCCAGCCTTCGTCGCCAGCGTGCTGATCTCCGGCCTTCTGGCGTTGTTCTTCCCCATTTTCGGCGTGTTATTCGTGATAGAATTATGTGCCTACGCCCTGATCTTGCTATTGGCTGGTTTTTCTAGTGCATGGAAACACTCTGACCCGGCGTTGGTACCTGGCGTTCCTCTGGCGATTGCATCGATGCATCTGGCCTGGGGGAGCGCATTTTTATGGAGCATATTCGTTCGATGAGTCCTGGAAAACCCGTGCTGCGCGCCAGATATTGGCAACTTCGCGTCGATGAACGGCGCACACTTCTATTAATCGGGGATTTCTTGATGGCAGTCATCGCCCTGGGCTTGTCGCTTTACATTTGGGGGACGAGTGAGCGATTTGCGGGTTTTACGGCGGAGTTCATCCAGCGGCGCGTGCCCCTGTGGTTTTTCTTTTTTCCGATATTTTGGTTATTGCTGATGATAGAGCTTTACGATGTGCATCGTGCCGCGGATTGGGGTCGCACGGTGCGTGGGGTGGCAACAGCCGTCCTGGTAGGTCTGGTGATCTACCTGGGTCTTTATTTTTATTACGTCGATCCACCCAAATCTCTGCTTCCTCGCCTCGGTGTGGCTACTTTTCTGGTCACGGCATCCGTGCTCACATTATTATGGCGCTGGTCGTACATTCGCGTGTTTACCGCGCCGCAATTTATGCGCCGGGTCTTGGTGGTCGGCGGGGGGCGCAGCGGCGAGCTTTTATTGCATAAATTGAATGAATTGAAAGTCAATCCTTTTGCTATGGTTGGCATTGTCGACGACGATCACCGCAAGCTGGGATTATCGATCGAAGGCATTCATGTGATTGGGACGAGCGAACAGCTATTATCTCTTATCGAAGAAAATCAGATTTCGGATATTATTGTGGCGATTAGCGGGGAGATGCAAGGTGGAATGTTCCAGGCGTTATTGGATGCTCAAGAGGCAGGTGCAGAGATCGTTCGTATGCCCAAGGTGTATGAGGAGCTGATGGGCCGGGTGCCAGTCCTGTTGCTCGAAGCCAACTGGATATTACGATCCTTCGTGGACGAGCTCCGGGTGAGCGGGTTCTACTTGTTGGGCAAGCGCCTGCTGGATATCCTGGGTGGGTTGGTGGGTACATTGTTCCTGTTGATTACGTTACCGTTCATCGCCATCGCTACGTTGATCGATGATGGCTGGCCAATTTTCTACGCTCAAACGCGCCTGGGTCGTGGCGCGACCTCTTACAGAATTATAAAATATCGCACCATGCGCCGCGATGCCGAAGCGGATGGTCTACCTCGCTGGGCGCGCGAAGACGATGAGCGCGCCACCCGGGTGGGGCGTTTCCTGCGGAAAACGCACCTGGACGAGCTGCCGCAGTTTTTGAATGTATTGCGGGGAGAAATGAGCCTGGTGGGGCCACGTGCAGAGCGCCCAGAGTTGGTGGAATACTTTCAGAAGCACATTCCCTTCTATCGTGCACGGCTACTGGTCAAGCCGGGCATCACAGGCTGGGCGCAGATAAACTTCGGTTATGCTTCTTCCATAGACGAGACCATTGTCAAGCTTGAGTTCGATTTGTTTTATATTAAGCACCGTAGTATGATGATGGATCTGGTGATTCTTCTGCGCACGCCTGCTACAGTGTTGGGTTTCCGGGGAAGATGAACGAACCGATCACCCGGCCTCGACCACGCATCTTACTCAATAGCCGGCTACTTTTCCTGGTGGACCTGTTCTTGATCGTTGTGGCTGCCTTAGGCGCATTTGCCCTCCGTCTCGACATTGGCCCGCGGTTGATTTTTTATTTGCCGGCTGCTTATTGGCTGATCGGGGTCTCTTTGCTGGTCATGCCGCCGGTTTTCTACGTGCTGGGTCTGTACCGGCGCATGTGGGTGTACGCCAGCATCCAGGAAATGAAGCTGATCCTTGTAACCATGACGGTCGCCTCGGTGCTGGTCTCTGCGGTAATAGTCGTTTTGCGCGCAACGGAGATTTTGACGTTCTTCCCTCGTGGCACTCTGCCCATACAATGGCTGCTGCTGGTGATCTTGATCGGCGGGGTGCGTTTCTCCCTGCGCGTCCTCTCCGAAAGCCAGGCATCGTCTCAATCCACCAGGCATGGCGCCCGCCGAGTCTTAATCGTCGGCGCTGGAGATGCAGGAGCGCTGGTGGTGCGCGAGATGCAGAAGAACCCTGACCTGCACCTGATTCCCGTATGCTTCGTGGACGATGACACCAGCAAGCAGCGACAGCAAATTCATGGCGTGCCAGTGATGGGAATGATCAGCGATCTGCCGCGCCTGGTTGCCATTCGTCGCATTCACGAGGTTATCATCGCCATCCCTAGCGCGCCAGGACGGGTGATCCGCCAGGTGACGGATACCTGCCGGGCGCGTGGCATCCCATTCCGCACGATGCCCGGCATCTATGAGCTGATCGGCGGAAAAGTCAATGTCAATAGATTGCGCGAAGTAGAAATCACCGACCTCTTGCGTCGAGAACCAACCCGTATCGACGAGTCTTTGATCGGTGTCAGCATGAGTGGTCGGCGTGTTCTGGTCACAGGAGCTGGAGGCTCGATTGGCCGTGAGCTGTGCCGCCAGATCGCCCGTTGGATGCCTGCTTCATTGATCTTACTCGGTCATGGCGAGAACAGCATCTTCGAGACGTTATTGGAAATACAGGATAATTTTCCATCTCTGCCGGTTATGCCCGTGATCGCGGACGTCCGTGACCTGGACCGGATGAATGTGCTCTTCGAAGAATTACGCCCGCAGGTCGTATTCCATACTGCGGCGCACAAGCATGTTCCATTGATGGAGTTCAATGTCGAAGAAGCAATAACGAACAATGTCCTCGGCACCCGTATCGTTGTTGAAGTATCAATGAATTATGGCGTAGAGCGCTTGGTGATGATCTCGACGGATAAAGCCATCCGGCCCTCAAGTGTCTATGGAGCGACGAAACGCCTGGCGGAGCAGCTTGTCCTGGATGCCGGTCATCGCTCAGGCCAGCCATACTCGGTGGTGCGGTTTGGGAATGTCCTTGGAAGCCGTGGGAGTATTGTGCCGTTGTTTAAGCACCAGATCGCCATTGGCGGCCCGGTTACCGTGACTCACCCGGATATGAAGCGCTATTTTATGACCATCCCCGAGGCTGTCTACCTGGTGTTGCAGGCTTCCTCGATGGGACAGGGTGGTGAGGTGTTTGTCCTCAACATGGGGGAGCAGGTACGCATACTGGACCTCGCCGAAGACTTGATTCGGCTTTCTGGTTTGGAGCCAGGCAAGGATATCGAGATTATTTTCACAGGCATCCGCCCGGGCGAAAAGATGAGCGAGGAGCTGTGGGATCAATGGGCGCAGTACGAGCCGACAAAACATCCGGATATCGTCCTTCTGGCTGCGGAAGACGTACTGCAAGGTGATGAGCTTCAACACATTGTAGATGAGCTGATCCACCTGGCGCGTGAAGGAGACCAGGCGTCTATCGTGAACATCCTGGATGAGTGCATCCCCCAGGCTGCGGTGCGCAGCGAACCGCCGCCAGATTTAACCTCTCTGTTGTAATCAACATGCCGCCAATATCCCCCCAGGAATGGGATGCCTTTATCACCCGCCATCCGGAGGCGCACCTGTTACAAACCGGTGCATGGGGTAAGCTTAAATCTGTATTTGGCTGGCAAACAGCATATATCATGAACAACAGCGGCGACCTGGGCGCCCAGGTGCTCTTGCGCCGCATGCCCTTGGGCATGCTCCTGGCTTACATCCCAAAAGGCCCGGTTGGAGACCCGGTGTCGATCTCGCAAGCACCGGCTCGGACCTGGACCTCGCTCTGGGAGGAGGTTGATCGGTTCTGCCGTGAGCGATGGGTGATCTTTCTCAAAGTTGAGCCGGATCTCTGGACGATATCCGAAGATGAGGAGATCCCGCCAGGTTTTCGCCCCGGTCCACAGCAAATCCAGCCACGCCGCACTTTACTGGTGGACTTGACAGGCGATGAATCTGCCATACTTGGGCGGATGAAACAAAAGACACGCTACAATATCCGCCTGGCGCAGAAAAAAGGTGTGAAGGTTTTCCCTTCGAACGATCTGGATACCTTTCACCACTTGATGCAGGTCACCGGACAGCGCGATGCTTTCGGTGTACACAGACTGGACTACTACCGGCGAGTCTATGATTTATTCCATCCACAGGGCGAGTGCCGGCTTTTCCTGGCCACGCTGGATGGCGTGGCGCTGGGTGGATTGATGGCATTTGCACGTGGATCGCGCGCATGGTATTTATACGGCGCTTCGTCCGACGAACGGCGTGCGGCTATGCCTGCATACCTGCTTCAGTGGGAGGCGATGTGCTGGGCGCGCGGGCGAGGCTGCACCAGCTACGATTTATGGGGTGTGCCTGACGCCGACGAGCAGACTCTGGAAGCGCAATTCACTCACCGCGCGGACGGGCTGTGGGGGGTATATCGGTTTAAGCGGGGCTTTGGTGGTCAGCACCGGAGGGCCCCAGGGCCGTGGGACCGGGTGTACCGACCGTTTTGGTATGCAATCTATCGGCTTGGATTAAGCTTGAGACCGGTTGAGGCAGGTTAAGGTGCTAAGATCTGGCCTTTTCCCGAGTGGCCATGATGAAAACTCCTGGAATGAGGCGATTGCCGCGCTTCCGGGAGCTCATTTATTGCAAACCCGCGAATGGGGCCAGGTGAAAATGGTCAATGGCTGGCTGCCAACCACCTGGGCCTGGTGGAATGAGCAGGGGCAGATCGTCGCTGCGGCAATGATTTTACAACGACGATTATCATTCTCCGATTGGTTCAAAAGCCAGAGTGTGATGTATCTTCCCAAGGGGCCGTTACTGGATTGGAACGATATCGCGCTTCGCCGCCAGGTGCTGGCAGACCTGGAAAGCTTCGGGCGACGTAATGGAGCCATTTTTATCAAGATTGATCCCGAGGTTGTGATCGGAACGGGTAATCCCGAGGAGGCAGGTGCCCGAAAATGCGAATTGGGGGAGTCCGTCTTGCATGATTTGCAGGCTAGAGGTTGGCGTCCTTCGGATGAGCAGGTGCAATTCCGCAACACGGTGCTGATCGATTTGACTCCCGACCTGGATCAGCTCTTGGCGATTATGAAACAAAAGACGCGCTACAATATCCGCCTGGCGGCGCGAAAGGGTGTGACCGTGCGGATCGGGGATGCTTCGGATTTCGAATCGCTATATAAGCTGTACGTGGAGACGTCTGTGCGGGATGACTTTGTCATCCGGGATTGGGGCTATTACCACAGGCTGTGGTCCACCATGCTGGACGCCGGGCTGGCAGAGCCATTAATCGCTGAAGTGCAAGGCCAGCCGGTGGCTGGCGTGGTGATATTCCGTTTTGCGGGGACGGCCTGGTATATGCAAGGGATGTCCGGTCTGGCGCACCGAGAGAAAATGCCGAATCACATTCTACAGTGGGAGGCCATCCAGCGGGCGAAGACGGCTGGCTGCCGCATCTATGACTTGTGGGGAGCCCCGGATGAGTACCATGAAAACGACCCGCTGTGGGGGGTGTACCGGTTCAAAGAGGGACTTGGCGGGCAGGTGGTTCGCCATATCGGCGCCTGGGATCTGCCGGTCAAGCCGCTGGCGTATAGACTATATACACAAGCCTTGCCCCGGGTGTTGGATGTCATGCGCCGAAGAGGCAAGCAACGCACTCGTCGCCTGGCAGTGTAATCATTAAAAATAATTGACGTAGAGACAAGCATCCTATTGGAGGTCCATTGAAAACTTTACCTCGCCTGCGAATTGGACACCTTCCCACTGCTGTCGAGCCGATGTCGCGGCTTGCGGCAACCCTGGGTGGACCGGCGTTGTATATTAAACGCGATGATCAAACCGGGCTGGCGATGGGTGGCAATAAAACACGCAAGCTGGAATTGCTCATAGCAGAAGCCCAGGCCAATGGAGCGCGCATGCTGATCACCGCCGGCGCGATCCAGTCCAACCATTGCCGCCAGACCGTCGCAGCGGCGGCGCGCTTCGGTTTCGAGTGCACCCTGGTGCTCTACCCGTCTACTCCGACAGATGCGCTCCCCGCTGCGGATGAGCCGGCCACCGGAAACCTGCTGCTTGACAAATTATTCGGCGCTAAGATTGTATGGACGCAGCGTGCAACACGAGACCAGACCTTGAATGACACCTTCCAGGCTGCATGGGAGGCGGGGAAGCGTCCATACCTGATCCCGTATGGCGGGTCGAATGCGGTCGGCGCGGCGGCGTACGTGCTGGCGATGCAGGAGTTCCTGGCGCAAAATCAGCCGGTGGATTGGATTATCTTTCCTTCCTCATCCGGTGGGACGCAGGCTGGCCTGGCCTTAGGCTCCCGATTGTTTGGCTTCTCAGGAAAGGTGCTGGGGATCAGTGTGGACGAGCCGGCGGATGTCTTGCAAGACCGCGTAGCCGGCCTGGCAAGCGCTACCGCGGACCTCCTGGGAGAGAAGGCTAACTTTGGACCAGATGATATCCTGGTCAATGCGGATTATTTAGGAACAGGTTATGGGGTAATGGGAGGGATTGAGCAGGAGGCCATCCACTTGTTCGCCCGGAATGAGGGGGTTTTACTCGACCCGGTGTATACCGGCCGAGCGGCGGGTGGGATGATTGACTTGATCCGCAAGGGCTTTTTCAAGGTTGGCGAGAAGGTGCTATTTTGGCACACCGGTGGCTCGCCAGCGCTCTTTGCCAATCGATATCAGGATCAATTTTGACCGTCGGTCATAGTATTTTTGGAGTAGCCATTCGGGCCTTGGCAATTATGGTTTACTTGATACGAGGCTGGCGCCTGTCTTGAGTCTGAAAGCGTGATAGAAAGCGCTGAGCCAGCGCCCTGGTCGAGAATCGGCGGATATCCCGAGCCGCCTGGCGCGCTGCATCCACGTTGGCGGGTTGCTGGCTGAATGTCTCGATTTGATACTCGCGCACCAGATGGTGCGCGGGTTCGTCTGCCGGCGGCACAAGCCTCCCAAGCGCACTGGCGCGCTCGCCTGGGGTATCGTTCGCGGCGGCAGGTTGCCCCAGTCGAGAAAGGGAGCGGTTGATCTCAGTGTAAGCCAGGGCCAGCGCCGGAAGCTGGGAGCGGCGCGCCCATTGGCGTAACAGGCGAGGTGGTCGCAGTCCGATCTTTTCCAGCGCTGCTTCGATGAGCACCGGCACTGGTTTTAGCTGGATGACTTGCTGGTTGGCAGACCGCTCTGCCCAGCGTTGTATGTTCTGCGGTGGTTGGAGGCCTAGCCGGCTGAGGCCTCGCTCCAGCCAAACTGCCAGCCCCGGTATTCCGAGGGCCGGTAACAGGAAGGCTGCCAGTGCCAGCAGAAGGATTAGGCTGGCAAAAATGGCTGTAATCCAGATTAGCGTGAGACTGGAATTTTTCGCATTGCGTGCGGCGGCCTGGGAGTTCATGTCCCGCAGGCGCTCGGCCTCCTCAAGCTCGCGATCTCGCTGTTCAATCGCGGAGAGATTCGGGATGAGCGGGGCGAGCGCGTCTTCCAGCGGTCGTACGATGTCAGGTTGGCCGACGGTGGGCTCAAATTCGACCCAACCAATGCCGGGGAAGAACACTTCTGGCCAGGCATGGGAGTCTTTCTGGCGTACCGTGTACAAAAGCGTGTCGCCACCCAGGTCGAGCCGGGTTTCACGGGTTTCTTCCGTGATCAGTTCACCCTGAGCATAACCGATCGACCAGCGCGCCGGGATGCCTGCCAGGCGCAGCAGGATGATTTCGGCCGTGGCGTAATAGTTACAGAAGCCTTGTTTGTAGTCGAAGAGGAACCAATCGATGACTTCTTGGCCGGGTTGTGGTTGACCATCAATCGTTTCGACGTAAGTTATATTCTTTCGCAGGTATTCGGTGATGGCTGCCGCCTTGTCGTAAGGCGTTTCCAGACCGGCGGTAATCTCATCAGCAAGCTGTCGAGTGCGATCCGAAATATTTGCAGGGTATTGGAGGTAACGCTCTGTAACCCAGTCAGGATAGTCTTCTCCTGCTTGACGTAGCTCAGTAATCGTAGGGGCGCTAATAGAAGCTTTCACCTGATAGATTTCGCCAGGGCGGATAAATGGATCGGCGATAAAGGTAGAAATATCCACTGTTCCGTCCGGGTTTTCAATATAATGCACCCGGCTACTACG
>Ga0154774_1023_pt8 | contig 22121 bp, 15 predicted proteins | sample Rifle2008BG16ft_FD_105782 | JGI IMG/M metagenome (GOLD analysis project Ga0154774, IMG submission 105782) | Chloroflexi bacterium RBG_16_57_11
GCTTTCCCACTTTCGTTTCGCTTTTTGCCTATTCGCAGATCTCACTCGGCATCGCAGGAGCAAAACGCATTCTGGAGCTGATCAACCGGCAGAATGACCTGGATCAAAACGCCCAGGGTTACCGCGGTTCCAGCATACGCGAGGTTAACACTGGTGGAGTCGGAACCATGCACATGCGTGGTGAGATCGAGTTCCGGGATGTATCATTCAGCTACGAGAGCGGTGAGCCGGCGTTGGAACATATCTCCTTCAAGGTCAAAGCCGGGCAGACGGTGGCGATCGTCGGGCAGACCGGCTCTGGCAAGACAACCCTGGTCAAGCTCTTGAACCGCACCTATGAAGTCGGCTCTGGCCAGGTTTTTGTGGACAGGGTGGATGTGGGCCAGTGGAATTTAGAAGCTCTTCGTAGGGGTATCTCGATGATCGAGCAGGATATTTTCCTGTTCTCGCGCAGCATCCGTGAGAATATCGCCTTTGGCAATCCCAACGCCTCGCTGGAGGATATACGCCGGGCGGCGCTCGCCGCCCAGGCAGATGAGTTCATCTTCGGTTTTGAGGGGGATTATGAAACGGTGATCGGTGAGCGTGGGGTGACGCTCTCCGGTGGTCAGCGCCAGCGGTTGGCGCTGGCGCGCGCCTTCCTGACCGATCCTCCGATCCTGGTGCTGGACGACTCGACCAGCGCGATCGACAGCGCTACCGAAGATCGCATTCAGCGGGCGATTTACACCGCGGCGCGCGGCCGCACGACACTGATGATCACCCACCGCCTGTCTCAGATCCGCTGGGCTGACCTGATCTTAGTGCTCAGGAAAGGACGGCTGGTGGCGATGGGGGATCACGACGAGCTGATGCGAACATCCGAGGCTTACCGGAGGATTTTTCACGAAGGATGAGTTTCTTTGGCGGTTTAGACACCGAAGGTTATGACCGGCAGTACACCGATCGCCAGTTAACACAGCGCATCTGGACCTATTTTGTTCCCTACCGGGAACAGCTTATTTGGGTGGCGTTTTTCACTTTGCTGATCGCCGGAGCAGAGGCCGCGATACCGGTGCTGGTGGCGCGGGTAGTTGGCGATTTGAGCGCTACTGGCGTGGCAGCGGCTCCAATTTTTGTTCTCACCGCGGGGGTGTTCGTGGTGGGAGTATGTAGCTGGGCCGCCAACTGGATCCGCCGGCGTATCACGGTGCGCATCGTCGGCAACATCGTGCTCACCCTGCGCACAGATGCCTTCCGTGCCGCGGCCAGCCACGACCTGTCATTTTACGATGAATATGCCTCCGGCAAAGTGGTATCACGCATCACCTCGGACACCCAGGAATTCGGGCAGATGGTGGTGCTGGTCACGGACCTGGTCGCGCAGATCGTCCAGGCTCTCCTTCTGGGTGCAATTTTGTTGGTTATCGACTGGAAGCTGTCGTTGATACTGTTCGCAGTGTTGCCGGTGGTGTTCGGGGTGGCTTTGGGCTTTCGCAGGCTGGCGCGCCAGGTGACCCGCACCGGGATGCGGGCGATGGCGACCGTCAATGCTACGATCAAAGAGTCGGTCAGCGGCATTTCGGTGGCCAAGAATTTCCGCCAAGAGGCAAGCATCTTCGAGGAGTTCGATCAGGCGAACCGACAATCCTATCAAGTCAACGTACGCCGCGGGTTGGTCCTCTCGCTGGTATTCCCGGTGCTCAATGCAGTCAGTGGTGTGGCGATGGCATTGATGGTCTATGCTGGTGGGATGAGCGTGGCAGCCGGCATCGTCACCGCCGGGTCGTGGTACCTGTTCATCCAGAGTCTGGATCGGTTCTTCTTCCAAGTGCTCAACTTGTCGGCTTTCTGGGCGCAGGTGCAGCAGGGGCTTTCGGCAGCGGAGCGGGTGTACGCATTGATTGATGCCGAGCCACAGGTGGTGCAGACCGACCAACGCACGGCGCCAACACTCCGGGGCGAGGTCCGTTTCGATGACCTATGGTTCCGCTACACCGATAAAGACCCGGTGCTATGCGATTTCAACCTGCACATCCGCCCCGGCGAGACGGTGGCATTGGTGGGACATACCGGGGCAGGCAAATCGACCATTGCCAAGCTCACGGCGAGGTTCTACGAGTTCCAACAAGGACGCATCTTGATCGACGGGCAGGATATCCGCACTTTCGACCTGGCCAGTTACCGGGCGCAGCTCGGCATCGTCTCGCAGACGCCGTTCCTGTTTGCAGGTACGGTTGCGGAGAACATCTGCTACGCCTGCCCGGAAGATGCAGTGCTGGCGGAGATCGAGGCGCTGGCAAAGCAGATCGGCGACGGCGAGTGGCTGGAGAGCCTGCCGGACGGCCTGCAAACCCAGGTGGGTGAGCGAGGTGCGCTGCTTTCGATGGGTCAGCGCCAACTCGTATCGCTGATGCGCGTCCTGGTGCACCGCCCGGCGATCTTCATTCTGGATGAAGCTACCGCCAGCGTCGACCCGTTCACCGAATGGCAGATCCAGCAGGCGCTCAACCTGATCCTTTCCAAGACCACCAGCATCCTGATCGCCCACCGCCTCTCGACGGTGAAGGCCGCCGACCGGATTATCGTGCTGGAGGATGGCAAGATCATCGAAGAGGGCAGCCACGATGGACTGCTGGCGGGCGAGGGCCATTATGCCTCGTTGTATAATTCCTATTTCCGCCACCAGAGCCTGGCGTATGTGGAGCAGGCGCGCAAGATGGCAGAGGTAGAGGAATAATGACTCCTGATCTCCATCTTCGTTCCACTGCCCCCGATTTCAAAGATCTGCCCTGGGGCTACAGCCTCGCCGACTGGATGGGGCGTTGTAGCCGGTTGGAGGATGCGCCGCGCGGCGTCTCACGCCACCCGGTCGTTTTTGTGAATTACTCCGGTACTTTATATGCAATCAAAGAGCTGCCCCTGCAAGCTGCCGAGCAGGAGTATCAGGCTTTGGTACAGGCCGAAGCTCTGAACCTGCCGGTGGTGGAGGTAACCGGGCACGGGAAGAATATTACTGCCGATGGAACCAGCGGTGTGATTATCACCCGCTTTTTGGAAGGCGCCTTGCCATACCGGTTGCTTTTCCTGCGTCCTGGGTTCGAGTCTTATCGCCGCCACTTGTTGGATGCCATCGCTGGCTTGCTGGTGCAGCTTCACCTGGGTGGGTTGTTTTGGGGTGATTGCTCGCTCTCCAATACGCTTTTTCGCCGTGACGCCGGAGCCCTACGGGCTTACCTGGTGGACGCCGAAACTGCTGAGGTGACCACTGGTCCTACCACGCCCAGATTGCGATTTCACGAATTGCAGATAATGGAAGAGAACATTACACGAGAGCTGGTCGAGCTGCGGGTCAACGGGCAACTTCCAACGGTGGAGCCTGGTGTGCCGACCTTGGATATCGGCGCATACATTCGCTTGCGCTACCAGAGCCTGTGGGATGAAGTCACCCGTGAGGATGTGATCGCCCCCGAGGAGGAGTATCGCATTTATGAGCGTATCCGTGCCCTCAACCAGCTGGGCTTTTCCGTGGGGGACGTCGAGCTGACCCCGTTGGAAGGCGGGAAACAGCTACGGCTGCGTGTCGAAGTCACGGATCGCAACTTTCACCGCGAGCAACTATTCAACTTGACCGGCTTGGACGCCGAAGAGCTGCAGGCGCAAAAAATGATGAACGAAATCCATGAGTTGCGGGCTATGCTTTCGTCTGAGCCTGAGCGTAATATGCCGCTTTCGGTGGCAGCCAACTTCTGGCTGGAAAACAAGTATACACCGGTCGTGGAGCGGTTGCAGCCGCTGGTCAGCCGCCAGATGACTCCCCACGAGTTATATTGCCAGATCCTCGAGCATAAATGGTATCTCTCAGAGCGAGAGCAGCGTGATGTGGGGCATCAGGCGGCAGTAGATGATTACCTCAGCAAGTTTTGGTTACAGCCAAGACTGGAAATGTAGCGGGGAAGACTTTTCTTTCGTAAATTTTGTATAAAACATTCCCGAAAACCGAGTCCTAATAAAACCGTAATTAACCAATCCGGATATTCTGCAATAAAATGTAAGCATGTCCTCTAGCTACCAGCCTGCAATGGCAGATTTGGCGGAGTACCTGCACAAATTCAGTGCGATTCATCGCAATCGCCAGTTCCGGACTGATTTCGTACTCAATCGAGCGGTGCTCTACTCGATCTTGGGTGGTATTGCGATCCTTGGATATGGCTTCTTGGTCAGCGGAATCGCGCTGATACTCGGAGATTTATTGAATCTGACGAACCCATTTGTGGCGGGGCTGTTGATATTTCTGCTTGCGTTGAGTTTGATACCTCTGCGCAACCGGCTACAAGCGTTGATCGACCACCATTTCTTCCACGAGCGAATCGATTATAAGGAAATCCAGCGGTTGTTCGGTCACGAATTGACCCAGGTGACAGGTATATCAGAGATACTGGAGCTATTGCGCCGGACTGTCGATCAGGTCTTGAGACCGGTAGCGATTCACATATATTTGTTTGACCCCGTTAACGGGCACTACCGGGTCAGAAAAGGTGAAGATAGAAATGTAACCAGCGATCTCCGTTTTCCTGTGACGAGTGCATTAGTGCGGATGTTGCATGAGAAAAACGATCCGCTAATCCTGGCCGATCCAGGGAAAATGCCTGCCGAATTGCGACCCGAGCAAGCCCGGCTGAGTATGCTGGGATCGGTGGTTTTCATGCCTATCCCGGGCGCCACTGAGCTTATGGGCTGGCTAGCATTGGGTCCACGCTGTTCCGGACATACCTATAACCAGATGGATTTGAAATTCCTCCAAGGGTTATGTAATCAGGCAGCGCTGGTAGTGGAACGTTATCTGGTGCTCAAAGACCTGGAACGACGAGTTCGCGAAATGAATGTGCTCACCCGTGTAGCACAAGGCGTCAGCTTCACGTTAGAGTTCGACGATATCCTGGAGTTGATCTCGGCGCAGACCAACCAGGTGTTGCCGGCGCGAATTTTTCACGTTACCCTAATAGAAGAAGATACCGGATCGATTTTCTACGCTTTCTGCGAGGAAAATGATGAGCGATTAACCGAACGAGAAGGTCGCCCTTTATATGCTGGCCAGGGCCTGGATGTTGAGGTAATTACCAATCAGAAATCGATCCGAACCGATGATTACGAGCGAGAATGCCGCCTCCGTGGCTTACTGGTCGATATTAGCGGAATTTATAGCTGGTTGGGTGTGCCCCTGAATGCAGGCGCAGAAACGATAGGAGCTATCAGCATTGCCAGCCGTGATCCTCTGGTAAGCTACACTGCTGAACATTGCAATCTTTTACAGGCGATTGCCGATCAAACCGCTGGGGCGATCGTGAAGGCTCGCTCGCTTGTGGAGTCCGAGCAGCGCGCACGCCAGCTTGCCAAGTTGAACGAGTTGGGGATGAGCCTGACCTTCACCCTTGATCTGAAAGCCTTGCTCAGGCAGATCATGCAAGGCGCGGTGGAGATCTTGAACTGCAATGCGGGGAGCCTATTCCTGGTCGATCCCCAAACGGATGAATTAATCTTTGAGGTTGTTTTGGGTCCGGTGGCCGAAAAACTGGCCGGTCGCCGGCTGCCTCCGGGCACCGGGCTGGTTGGTGAGTCACAACAATCCGGTCAGCCGATCATTGCCAACGAAGCAAAACGGAGTCGAGAATGGTTCGATGAGATCGATGCCCAAACAGGCTTCGACACTCAGGACATGTTAGTAGTTCCAATGCGTATCCAGGACCGTGTAATCGGTGTGATCGAAGTGATCGATAAAAAAGATGGAGCGCCGTTCACTTATTCTGATCAGGTATTATTGACCGCTTTCATCAGCCAGGCGACGATTGCCATCGAAAACGCACGGCTGTACACCATGACCGATCAAGCGCTGGCAGCCACAGTCCAGGAACTCGAGGTCATGCAACGAATAGATCGTGAGCTGAATGCCAGCCTGGATATTGAGCACGCTATGCGCCTGACCCTGGAGTGGGCCATGCGTCGCTCGTATGCCGAAATTGGACTGGTTGGGACAGTCGATGATAAGGGTGTCCAGGTGATCGTCGCCCAAGGGGACTGGCACGCGCTTGCAGGTTTTCTGCGAATGGATCAGGATACTGACAGGCAAAACGGCAGTAGCGAAGATAAAAATGGCCTGGTCCGATCAGATCGCTCAGACGCCGAACAGGATAGCAATTATCTCAGTTTTTCTCTGGACAACAGACCGGCACTGCGTCAGGCGATCGAGAGCGGGCAAATCGTCTGCCACATTGCGAACGATACCCAGGCGGGAAACCCTTCGGGCTTGGCGGCGACCCCCCGCCGCCAAATTGTTGTCCCAATTCGCCGTGAAACGAATACCATCGGAATTTTGTTGCTGGAGAGTACAGGCAGCGAGCCTTTCAAGGAAGAGATGATTTCATTTCTCACCCGTTTGAGCGACCATGCAGCGATCGCAATCGCCAATGCGCAGCTATATAATGAAATCAAGCAGGCCAACCTGGCCAAATCGCGTTTTGTCTCCTTCGTGGCGCATGAGCTGAAGAACCCGATGGCCTCGATTAAAGGTTATACGGAGCTGGTTTCTTCCGGTATGGCAGGAACGATTAATGAAATGCAGGCCAGCTTCCTGGCAACAGTGCGGTCCAACGTAGATCGGATGAACTCGATCGTCTCCGATTTAAACGACCTGACCAAAATCCAGGTGGGAAACCTGCGATTGGAATTCCGGACAGTTCAGATACCTGAAGTATTGGAGGATGTTTTACGTTCGCTGAAGCGCCAGGTTGAAGAAACCCATCAACAGATGGTGATCAGCCTGGAGGAGGATTTAACGGCGGTCTGGGCGGACCCGGCGCGCCTGGCGCAGATCCTGACCAACTTGATCAGCAATGCTTCTAAATATACCCTGGAGGGCGGCCGTTTCGTTATTGGCGCCGAACGCTATGCTGAGGCGGATGGCATGCTGGCCGGAGCGGAATTCGTGCACCTCTGGGTGCAGGATTTTGGCATTGGCATTTCAGATGAAGACCAAAAAAAGATATTTCAGCAGTATTTTCGAACCGATACCGCCAAGGAGATGGCCTCTGGCACTGGCCTTGGGCTTTCGATCACCAAGAGTCTGGTTGAGCTGCAAGGGGGTCGGATCTGGTTCGAAAGCGCCTTCGGAACAGGCACCACCTTCCATTTCACCATCCCTACCGTTGAGACGCAATAGCTTTGAGTAGATATGGACGAAGCGATCTCATCGTACGGCACTAACCCCAAAGACGATCAACGCCAGGACGACACAATAGATAGCAAACCCATACAGGGAATGCCTGACCAGATAGCCCAGCAACCAGCGGATCGATAGAAAGCCGGTTAATGCAGCGGCGATAATACCCGGAATAAAAACCGGCAGCAGGCTGGCAAAATTGGGCATCTGGAGCAGATCCAGCCCGGCTAACAGCCCGGCTGCCAGCATGATGGGGATGGATATCAGGAAGGCGAAGCGCGCCGCGGCAGGACGTTCCAGGTTGCGTGTCATACCTGCAGCAATGGTCGCCCCCGATCGTGATACACCGGGAAAAATGGCTAACGCCTGTCCAAATCCCACCCAAAGTGCGTCGAACCAATTCATCGCTTCTAGCGAGCGGTTACGCTTTCCTACCTGTTCGGCAATCACAAGTAGTGCGGGAGTAAGTAATAGAAGGCCGGCAGTCGCCACCGGGCTGGCAAAAGCCTGTTCAACCAGCTCTTTCAGCAATAGACCGATGATCCCCGCAGGGACGGTTGCCACCAAGATGTACCAGCCCAGGCGTGAGTCCGATGTGGCAAATGGCTGTCGCTTAATAATTGCATTCAGCCAGGCACGGAGAATGGCGATTAAATCCATCCGGAAATAAGCGATGACTGCCACCAGAGTGGCGACCTGTACCAGCACGTTGAATATGAATGCTTGCTCTTTGGGGATGTCCCAATTTAGGATATATGGAACGATCACCAGATGGGCCGAGCTGGAGATGGGCAGGAACTCGGTAAGTCCCTGAACGATGCCCAGGATAATGGATTGGAACAGGGTCATGAGGTCAGGTGTCGTTTCTAGCCGCCAGGAACTCGGCTGCGAAGCGATCGAATCTCCCTTCGAAGATCGCCTGGCGCATTTCACGCGCCAGTTGCAGTAAGGTATGCAAATTGTGTAGCGAAAGCAGTGTCGCAGCCAGCATCTCCTTGGCCACGATCAAATGGCGCAGATAGCCGCGTGCGAAATGGCGACAGGTGTAGCAATTGCAGGTTTCATCGATCGGTCCTGCTTCGCGCGAGAAGGAGGCGTTCATCAGGTTCAATCGACCGGTGCGGGTCATGGCGGTGTTGTGGCGAGCCAGTCGAGTTGGCAAGACGCAGTCAAAGATGTCTATGCCGCGTAGCACGCCATTCACCAAATCTTCTGGGGATCCGACGCCCATCAGGTAGCGCGGTTTATCTTCCGGTAGAACGAAGTCCACTACCTCCAACATGTGATGCATTTCTGCTTTTGTCTCCCCGACGGAGAGCCCTCCGATAGCGTGACCGGAAAAGCCAAGTGAAGCGATGAAACGTGCCGATTCCTCACGCAATTCCGGAAAGACACCGCCCTGAACGATGCCAAACAGCGCCTGATCGGGGCGAGACTTGACCTGCAGGCATCGCTCCGCCCAGGCGTGGGTGCGCCTCAACGCGCGCAGGTTGTAATCGTGCTCGTAGGGAGGGGCGCATTCATCGAAGGCCATGATGATATCAGCCCCAAGATTCTCCTGGATTGCGATCGCTTTCTCCGGTGAAATTTGGTGCAAAGAGCCGTCGATGTGACTCTTGAAGGTTACGCCGGTTTCATCTAACTTCCGGCTGTCCGACAGGGAGAAAACCTGGTAGCCGCCTGAGTCGGTCAGGATGGGATGTGGCCAGTTCATAAATTTATGCAGCCCGCCCATTTCAGCGACCAGCTCGTCGCCAGGGCGCAGGTAGAGATGGTATGTATTGGAGAGCACAATACTGGCGCCCATTTCTTCAAGCTGGGCTGGGGTGATAGCTTTAACCGTGGCTTGTGTGCCAACCGGGGCGAAAACCGGGGTGTGGATATCGCCGTGGGGGGTGTGAAAGACACCCGCCCGGGCGCGACCTGCCTGGGCCTGGACCTGGAAGGAAAATGAAGGGATACTGTTGGCTGGGGTGTCGCTTTGCACAAGGGCAGATTATAATCGCTTTGATGCAGAATTACAGTTGGGAATGCTCAAATTTTTACCAGCTCAGTCAGACCATCCCAATATCCCTGAACCTCGTGATCACAACAGCTAAAGCAACGCTTCGCTTCTCCTAGCGTGGAAAGAGGAGTGTGGGGTATAATCTTCACGCTTGCTCAGTTACATTAATTATATGTAATTAATAAACCTATTAGGGTTGAAATATTCATTCACCTTTCAGGAGAAAGACATATGCAGATCATGAATTTACCAGGCCCGAAAGCCCGTGCCCTCGTAAAACGCGACCAGGACGTAATTTCCCCATCCTATCCACGTGGTTACCCATTTGTGATGGAACATGGAAAAGGTACCGAAGTGTGGGACGTCGATAACAACCGTTTCCTGGATTTTGCCGCTGGAATCGCCGTTGTATCCACCGGCCACAGCCACCCTGCAGTTGTAAAGGCTATCCAGGAGCAGGCAGAAAAATTTATCCACATATCTTCTGATTTTTACCACACAAAATGGATCGAGCTGGGTGAAAAAATTAATGAGATCGCGCCGTTTATGGATAATGCAGTATCCTTCATGACCAATTCGGGCACCGAAAGCGTTGAAGCGGCAATCAAGCTCGCTCGCCAATCCTCAGGCGCGTCCCAGTTCATCGGATTCCTGGGAGGATTCCATGGAAGGACCATGGGAGCGGTGACCTTCACCGCCAGTAAGCCAGTCTATCATCGTGATTTTTACCCGTTGATGAACGGCGTCACGCATGTCCCTTTTCCTGATCCGTATCGACCGATCCTGGATGTCAAGCCGGGCGAGGATTACGGGGATAAGGTGGTTGAATATATTGAAGAGCAAATCCTGAACCACCTCTTACCCCCTGAAGATGTAGCAGGTATTCTGGTCGAGCCGATCCAGGGTGAGGGCGGCTATGTGCTCCCCACACCAGGGTTTTTCCCTGCACTGCGCCAGCTTTGCGATAAGCACGACATCTTGTTGATTGTAGACGAAGTCCAATCAGGCATGGGTCGTACCGGAAAATGGTGGGCGATCCAACATTATGGCGTAGAGCCAGATATCGTTTGCGCTGCCAAAGGCATTGCCTCCGGCATGCCATTAGGGGTGATGTTCGCAAAAGAGCACATTGTTAAATGGCCGCGCGGCGCTCACGGCAACACCTTCGGTGGCAACCCGATCTCCTGCGCCGCCGCTTTGGCGACTATTGAGCTGATCGAGAAGGAATACCTGCAGAACGCAGTCGAGATGGGCGATTATCTGATTGAAATCCTGCGCCAAATTCAAGCGCGCCACCCGTCCGTCGGCGATGTGCGTGGTAAAGGTCTGATGATTGGTCTCGAATTCGTCAAAGATCCACAGACCAAGACGCCGGATTCCAAGCTTCGTGACTATACTGTGGACAATGCCTTCCTGCGCGGGCTGCTCTTGCTCGGCTGCGGTTCAAGCACAATCCGCTTTGCCCCCCCGCTGTGTGTGACCCGAAGTGAAATCGATGAAGCCACGGTCATTTTCGAAGAGGCCCTTTCGGCCAGCGAACGCGGCGAGGAGCCGTTGTTAGGCGCTCAGAGCGAGGTGCACACAATTGCTGCCTGATCTGCGCGTCCGCCAGCGAGACTATCTGCTCGAAATTTCTCGTGCGATTACCCAGGAGCTGGACCTGGATACCGTTCTGGCGCGCATCCTGACGATCTCGATCGAGATGCTGGCCGGGCAGGCTGGATTGATCGCGTTGAGGGCGCAGGGAGGCTGGCGAGTGGCAGTTTCGCAGAGCCTTTCTCCTGCGTTCCTGCGCCAGATCGAGCCGCTGCTCGGTACTGTGCCAGAGCACGAAGAGCCAGAGTTGTTCGAGCTCCCGGAGATTAACCGCTTGCTCCAGGGACTGACACGCGCTGCCAGCTTGGGGTTGTTAACGGGAGTTGCGCTACCGCTCCTGGCACGCAACCAGGTTGTGGGGGTGTTGTTTGTATTCCGCAACTACCTTGGCATGTTTTCTGCCAACGACAAGGCCCTGTTGCAGAGTTTCGCCGATCAGGCGGCGATTGCGGTACATAATGCGCAGCTATACACCCAGCAACGTTATGAAGAACGACGCATCGCTGCCTTGTTGGATGCAGTTGGAGATGGATTGTTAATTCTGAAGGCAGATCATACCATTGAACACTGCAACCCTGCATTGGCGCGTATGTTAGGCATCCCGATGGCGCAAATCCGAGGCCACAAACATGAAGAAGTGATTCTTTGGGCGAAGAATAAGGACGGGATGACCCTGGAACAAGCGGAGGTCGGAGGATGGCCGCTTACTCCGAACGCCTCACTATACGTAGAAGGTGACCTTGAGCGTTCGGTGGGACCATCCTTGCCTGTGGGTATTACCTATGCGCCTTTGCTCTCAACCGATGGTGTGTTACTCAATGTGATCGGTGTGGTGCGAGATATCAGCCGTTTCCGTGAGGCTGACGAATTGAAGAGCACCTTCGTATCGGTCGTCAGCCACGAATTAAAGACACCGGTTGCTTTGATCAAGGGCTATGTGAGCACATTACGTCGTGAAGATGCTTCCTGGGACCGAGAAATCGTCCAGGATAGCCTGGCAGTGATAGAAGAAGAGGCCGATCGCCTGACTGACCTGATCGAAAATCTGCTCGACGCTTCTCGCTTACAGGCGGGCGCTCTTTCGATTAACCTGTCTGATGTCGATCTTAGCGCTCTGACACGGCGGATCGCCGAACGATTCCAGACCCAAGAAAATAGCCATCGCATCTCAGTTTCCTTCCCTGCAAATTTTCCGGTAATCCTGGCGGATGAGGATCGCATTTCACAGGTGCTCTCAAACCTGATTTCGAATGCCATCAAGTACTCATCAGGTGGCGGTGAGATCACGATCCGTGGTCAGGTGCACCCACAACAAGTGGTAATATGTGTCAGCGATCAGGGGCCTGGGATCGCAGCGGGGGATATCCCATATATCTTTGATCGTTTCTACCGATCTCAGGATGCCTCACGCAAGACCAAAGGCGCAGGCCTGGGGCTATACCTGGCGCGGGCAGTGGTGGAGGCGCATGGCGGTCGGATTTGGGTCGATTCAAAATCTGGTGAAGGCGCGCGCATCTGTTTTTCATTGCCTCGGGATGATTCACGTCGAGTATAATGGAGCGGTTGTGAAATAATGATTATGGAGTAATTCCGCATGCCCAGAACTCAAGTCAGTTGTCCGAACTGTCGCCAGCCGGTGGTCGCCGAGATCGACCAGCTCTTCGACGTCAATACCGATGCATCTGCCAAGTCTCGCCTGCTATCAGGATCGTATAACCTGGTTCAATGTCAGTACTGTGGCTATCAGGGGAACCTGGCCACCCCAATTGTCTATCATGACACGGAAAAGGAGCTGTTATTGACCTATATCCCTCCGGAATTGGGGCTGCCGCGCAATGAGCAGGAGCGCCTGATTGGCGGCATGATCAACCAGGTGATCAACAAGCTACCGCAGGAGAAGCGCAAGGGCTATCTGCTCAATCCCCAAAGTACGTTGACCATGCAAGGTTTGATCGAGCGCGTACTTGAAGCCGATGGGATTACACGTGAGATGATCCAGGCTCAACAGCAGCGGATGAATTTGCTGCAACGCCTGGCGGGTGCCTCGGATGAGAGTGTGCGCGCTGAGATCGCTCGCCAGAATGAAACCTTGATGGATGCGGAATTCTTTGGATTGCTCAACCGCTTGTTAGAAGTTGCCATGATGGGCGGTGATCGTGAATCTGCACAACAGCTCTCAGACCTGCAGAAGAGCCTGTTGCCGCTCACCCACTATGGGCGCGAAATACAATCCCAGGCGGCGGAGGTCGAAGCGGCGATAAAAGATTTACAGGCTGCAGGTAAGGAGCTGACGCGCGAGAAGCTGCTGGACTTAATCGTCAACGCTCCTAATGAGACCCGCCTGAATGCAATCGTAAGCCTGACCCGACCCGGGTTAGATTATGCTTTCTTCCAGTTGCTCAGTGAGCGCATCGACCGCGCGCGTGGTGATGGGCGTAAGCGTTTGGTGGATCTGAGGACAAACCTTTTGGAAATGACCCAAGAGATTGATCGCCAGATGGAAGCCCACCGGGGACAAACCAGGCAATTGTTAGAACAGATCCTGAAAGCCAGCGATATTTCTGCCGCGACCACACAGGCACTGGGAGCGGTAGATGAAACCTTTATTCAAGAGCTCCAGTATCTATTAGATGAAGCGCGTAAGCAGGGCGATCTGGAGAGATCGGCCAAGCTTCAGCAAATTGTGGATGTATTGCAACAAGCCAGCGCTCCGCCAGAGCTTGGTCTGGTCGAGGAATTTTTAGACGCCCCCGACGAAAAAGCCCGGCAAGTGTTCTTGGAAGCTAACCATGAGGTGATTACCCCTGAATTTATGGATCTATTGGGGAATATTTCGATGCAGGCGCAGTCCGGGGAGGACAAGGAATTTGCCAGCCATGTGGCTGCAGCAAACCGCCAGGCTTTGCGTTATAACATGCAGCGAAATATGAGAAGTTAGATATTTCTCATTCGATTACCGGATTATCCAGCCGTAAGCCGTGACCCCGTATCGTGACGATATATTCATGATCTGCGTCGATGCTGGCGATTCGGTCCCGCAACCGGCGCACCAATGCATCCAGGGCTTGTTCTGATACCTCGAACGCTTCCTCGCCACGCCATACAGCCGCCACCAGATCTTGACGAGACACTACTAAGCCCTGGTTCTCATATAACGCTTCCAAAAGGCGGAATTGCGATACAGAGAGCGGCGGCAGCACTTCGACTTCTTCGTCGACCTGCGGTCCGCTGGAAGGATGTACCCACATGCGCCGAGAGCGCTTGTCTAGCCGTAAGCGTTTTATTTCTGCAACAGACGGGCCTTCGCGTGTGGCTGCTAATTCCTGGAGCAGGTTGGCCAGCTCCGGTCCTTCCAGGGGGATAGTAGCATCGGAGGAGAGGAAGACGAATTTTTGAGCCAAGGCGATCTGGATTAGATCGCCATCGTGTAAGATGACCGCTTCTGAAATTGTCTCTCCGTTGTGGTGCGTGCCATTCTTGCTGCCCAGGTCTTCGATGTATATCCCCTCCGGTGTGAGACGCAAACGAGCGTGGTGGCGAGAAACCTGGCGGTCAGGCACAACAATGTCGCAGTCGGTATTGCGCCCTATGACGATCGTATTGACCAGCGCCCATCGCTGGCCATTTAGCGGGCCAGATTGAGCGATAAGCAACCCAACCTCGTCGCTATTCCTCTCCATTCCTAACCTCTGCTTGCTTTCCACCGGGTATAATAACACAAAATTAACGGATAAGTGTATGCCAACGCCGCTAAAAGCAGACGAGGTTTTACGGGGTCGTTACAAAATTACACGCATCATCGGCCAGGGGGGGATGGGTAGCATCTATTTGGCAGATGACCTGCGTTTGGAAGGCCGTCAATGCGCCCTCAAAGAGGTCGAGCACGACCGCAGCCTTTCCACAGCGTTGCTCAAACAGGCTCGCGATCAGTTTTTACGCGAGGCAACAGTCTTGGCGCGCCTCGATCACCCGAACTTACCGAAAGTGTCGGATTTCTTCTCGGTAGGCGGGCGTGATTACCTGGTGATGGATTTCGTTCCCGGTAAAGACCTGCGCGCTTTGATGAACGAAGCTCGGCAGAAAGGCGAATTTCTGGCCGAGCGGGATGTTTTAAACTGGGCAAGCCAACTCGCAGATGCCCTGACTTACCTTCATAGTCAGAATCCACCGATCGTCCATCGTGACATAAAACCAAGCAACTTGAAGCTAACTCCGTCTGGCTTGCTCAAGTTGGTTGATTTTGGTTTGGTCAAAATTTTAGCCTCTGACGAAGTGACGATAACCATCTTGCAAGGCCGGGGTACAGCGTTGTACACTCCCCTGGAGCAATACGGTGGTGACACCGGGCATACCGATGTGCGCAGCGACGTCTACGCTTTTGGCGCCACATTGTACCATCTGCTAACGAACCACTCCCCGGTCGAGGCGCGTGAATTATTTCTGAGTCCTACTTCATTGACTCCGATCCGCCAGATAAATCCGAATATCAGCCAGCGAACCGAGCGAGCCATACAATGGGCGATGAATCTGCATCCTGATGAGCGGCCGCAAGACGTGGAAACATTTCGTCGAGCGCTACTGGGTGATTGGGATCCGGTCACTCGACCGCGCGCCCCCTTACCTGCGCCGACCCTGGCCGACCTGGTTTCATCCCCGATTGACCGCATGCTCATCTGGGTTACAGGTGGATTGTTGTTGTTCAGCCTGGCAATTACATTAATGCGCTGAGGGAGTTTTTTCCGTTCCGTTGGTTGCCTCACGCTCTCGTGAGGCTTGGGCGACCATCCTCCAGGCGAGGGCAATCATAAGCCCGACAATGACACCCGCGAAGGTCGCTAATACAATTTCAAATGAGATTGGTGTTTCGGGGAGCAGGTCGCTTTGCTGGATTTGATAAACAAAAATTGAGTAAGCCACCAGCCCTCCAATCAGGGCTAGAAAGCCTGCTCGAACCCCCCACCGCACATAACCAATTAACGCGCCTAAACGGTAGATCGCTAAGGCCATAAATGAGGCGATCAGGACTGCGATCATCCAGTCTGCCAGCCCTGGACGTTGCAACGGCTCGGCTATCCCCGGTGTGGGAGGAGGAATGGGAATCTCGGTCGGTGGAACCAGGGTCGCCGTTAACGTTGGCTCCTGTGTAGGAGATGCGGTTAGATTCGCCTCACCGGTCGTTGGGATGTCCAGACGTAACACTTCTGATTGGGCCGCTTCGCTCTCGGCGCGGATTTCTATCACGCCTGGATTATTAATCGGATAGGTGGTACGCGCAACTCCAAGGTGTGTGATCTCAACTTGACGCGTGCTGTTCGATTCGACCCCAGAGGTGAATGTGAATGTCACCGGTGTGCCGTCTGGAACAGGGTTGCGGTTGTGATCCAGGATCACACCGGTTCGCAATGGGACCACATCACCCACTCGGAAGTCTGGTGCAGGAGGCGGCTCCGGGGTAGCTGTTCCAGTTATGACCTGCGTCGGTGCTGGTAAGTCATATTCGAGTGGGATAATCTGAGCGGGATCGGGGAACAGGGCTTCGTTCAAGTTATATGCAATTCCCGGCACGGAAACGGGTGAAGACCCAGTCGCACGTAACTCCCCAAAGAGCAGATAAGCTGCAATCTCGATAAAGCCTGGCGCCTTACTGTATAACGAGTAGTACGCGGTCAGCTTGGAGATATCCGTGGCATCTAAATAATATGGCGCACAAAATGCGTAAACCATAAGCCTTTTTTGCTGGAAAAGGTCGGGGCGCTCAGTCAGGAAGCGCCGTAACACCTGGAAAGAAGGAACATCCGGACGATCTGGGAGCATCGAAAAAATGATCCAGTTCGCCCGCCTCAGATTAAGCTCGAGCTGTAAGGCTTCGGTTGAGTCATTCAACATGAGTTCCAGCTCTTCGAGTGAGAACGAAGATAGGTTGTTCACACTGACCTGTCCACCCGTTTGTGGACCATACAGACGCAAGACAGCGTCTTGTAGGGCTTGCTCATCGATCAATGGTTGTGCAAGACAATCGCTACACGCTTTGGCGGTACGAGTATCGGTGATGAAGACGATGCGGTCGTTCTGATTTGGCGGGTCAGGTATAGTCGTATCCAGCTCAGCTTGGGATGGGCTGAGCAACGTTGCCGCTTTCTGGGCAATTTCGAAGCTGACCTGGCCCGATTGGCCGAGTTCGTCCAGACCGCCTGCCTCGGGGAGTACATCGCCTAACTGAAACGAGGGGTATAAGCGGTACTTCAAGGTTAAGATTCGCAAGACCGATTCGTCGACGCGCTGAGCAAAAGCTGAATCTTCCCGGTATTTTTGAGTGAAGAACTCCAGTGTGTGTATCGCCTCGGTAGTCGAGTCAACCTCCTCGCTTGCTGTAAAATCGGCAATGTACAACAGGTCGTTGCCTGCCAGGAAGGCGTTCAACGCGACCCGACGAGGGTCGAAGGTTTGGCTGGTCAGTGAGTAAAAGCGGCGGATCGCAGCATTGCCAAGATCGTCGCTAACCATAATACCGCCATTACTTCGCCAGATCGAAAGACCGGGTAACTCGAACAAAAGGCTGAGTGCCTGGGGGTCCAGGCTGACTGGACGGGTTGTGGCGCGGATATTGCCCTGCAAGCCCTGGTAACGGATGTGCGAGGTGAGCAGCGCGTCAGCAGTCTCCTCGGCAGAGCTGGCGTTGCCGGTTACGGCCAGGAAGGGTGCTAAGTCAAAGTTGGATAGCTCATCCAACGACTTGCGCACTGTGGCAACTTCTTCCTCGGGTAAACGATCGGAGCTACCATGCCCCGGAAAGTGTTTGGCGACGACCGCTACCTGACCGTTACTGCCCTGGTGGACGCCGCGCACGTAAGCGCGGCCCATCTCTCCGACCCAATATGGGTCACCCCCAAAGGTGCGTGTGCCCAGGTTACTGGCGGTCTCCAGCTCGGGTGGCTCGAGCACATCTAACACCGGCCCGAGTAGCAGATTGATACCAAGGGAGGAAAGCTCTTTTCCCAGCACAGCGCCCGCCTGGCTGGCCAAATCAGGCGTCCATGTCGCGCCCAGCGCCATCCCATTGGGCAGAGTGGTTATTCCATTCAGGATTTGGTCATAAGGATAGCCATCGCCCTCTTGTGGTATCCCGACCAGCAGCGGGATATAGTTGGGCAGGAAACTCTCGCCTGTGAGTTGGTTTTCCTGGGGAAAAAGAGACGAATCCCACTCGATTGTCTGCAGCTGTTGGACCAGATCGTTGACTTGTTCGGTGGTTTTGCTCGGAAGACCAAAGTTATCCGCGATATTATCGTTTCTTGCCAGGAGCACCACACCGCCTACATGATAATTCGAGATTAAAGTGTTCACGGGTGAGCTCGGGCCGGCTTCGGAGCCCTGAAAAGCGATAATGAACAACTGGCCAACGCGTTCTTCCGGAGTCAGGCTCGCCAGTTGGGCTGCGGCCTGCTCGCGTGCTGCATCATTGGGGCTTTGAGCGAAAGCTTTAAACGTAAAGTTCGGATTGCCCGCTCCGGCCAGGAGCGGCAACAGGGTTAAAATGCACAGGGCGCGGAAGAACCAGTGAAACCTTCGTCCGGTCAGAATCACAGCCGTATTTTAGCCTATTTCGCGCCCAATGGGACTTGTTGGTTTACAGCTTTTTCAGGAGCGTGGAGTTTCATGCCCGGTTGGTAGCTCCGAGGTCTCGCTGGCAATGATCTCGCGCAGCAATTGCCGTCGCTCCGCCCCGCTAAGTGCTTCAAGCTTGCGGATGCCCAGCGGGTCAATTTCCTGGCGCAGCAACCTCAATACATCCTCAGTGGGCAGGGGGGTCTCTTGGATATTTTCAATCACTTCCAGCTGAAAACCGGTATGGGCCTGGATGTAAGCGACATCCACTCCGGGATGATTGCTGATCAACCGCATGCGCGGTTGCTCCCGCGTGCCACCGCCAAAATCGAACTGCCCGAGGTCGCTGACCAGATAGCGTGGTCCTGACCCCAAACGCCGTGCAGGATGGTACCCCAATCCTGAAATGTAATCCAGCCGTGGAACGAAAGTCAGGCGCGAGTGGCGAGGCACGTACAATTGGATATCATCGATAAAGGTCGTTACATCCGGAATGCCACCGGTGCCGGGCAATCGAAGCCGCGGATGACGGTAGTCTTTTCCAAAAGCGATGTTGTTGAAATTGCCAGCTGGATCGATCTGTGCCGGTCGGAAGAATTCCTTGGGTCGCAGACGAGGCAGAATATCGGCCGCAGCGCGGACAAATCCAACATTATTCATCGAAAGGTCTAACCATAGGCTTTCTACCTGGGTCAATCCCAGTGGGGCCGGTTGGCGGCAGACTCCCTGGCCGATAGCCGAAGTGAAATATAGATTGGGAGCGTGAGTATGTCTGGCCACCAGGTATGCTGCTGCCACCAGGGGGGTCGCCAGGCCTTGGGCGACAATCTCGCCATCGCACACCTGGCGCGCCATACAGAATACCATGATCTCATCCGGGGTGATTTCCATCCAGGTCACCAAATCTAGCGACTGATCTCTTCCCGGCTTTGGCTGGCCTTACGACGGTATTGTTTTAGAATCTTTTGCGCCAACAGTGGATCATCGGTGAAAATGCCATCTACCCCCATATCAAACAGCCGCCACATTTCATCTTCGCGGTTTACCGTATAGACGAATATCCAGCAACCCCGTCTTTGCAGGCGGTTGACCAATGTGATTGTGGTGTCTTTCACCTCGGGATGCAGGCTTTGATACCGGACGAACCTGCCCGGCCAGCTGCGAGCCAGTCCACCTTTGATGCCTGGGAAAGCGAGCAGACCAATCGGGGCTTCTGGGATCAGATGGCGGATGCGCAGAAGGGCGATTGGGTTAAAGGATGAAAAGACGACCCTGTGGCTGAGTTTGTAATGACGCACCAGCTCGGCAACTTTCTCTGGTAGTAAATCGAGTGGTGAAGCATAATTCGTCAATTCGACGTTGATATAGGTAAGCTGGCCGACAGCCTTAAAAACCTCTTCCAATGTTGGGATCGGCTCGCCTTTAAATGTAATATCGAAATGACTGCCTGCGTCCATCTTGCGCAGCTCAGACACACGGAAATCCCCCACCTTGCCATGGAAGGGCGTCGTTCGATCAACGGTTTGATCGTGGATGACCACCACATGCCCATCCGCAGATAGCTTGGCATCCAGCTCAATGCCATCAGCGCCTTGCTGAAGCGCCAGTTTGAAGGCTGCCAGGGTATTTTCTGGCGCGTATGCACTGGCGCCTCGATGGGCTATGATAGCTGGACGGGGGAGGGTATCGAACAGCATAGCAGGTAGTGATTCGGACTAATTATATGTCGACGAAATATGCTTCTGCAGCGCGGTCGATCATATCTGTGGTCATCTCGGGGCTGATATTGAGATACCGAGAGATATCCAGGATTTGATCGCACAGGTCGCGAGGGTGCGAGGCGCGTAATTTTCGGTTCCGCCGGATATACCACTCCTGGAGCAGGTAAGCTAAACCGGATTCATCATAGGTGACGCCCTTTGAGGAGGCTACGTCTTTGAATATCTCACGATATGCCTCATACGTCGGATCGACAATTTGGATCTTATGGCGCAGGCGACGCAAGAAAGCCTCGTCTACGAGGTCCTTAGGCGGCAGGTTGGTAGAAAAGATCACCAGCACATCGAATGGCACTTCAACCTTCCGGCCAGTGTGCAGCGTCAGGTAATCGATGCGATTTTCGAGGGGAACGATCCAGCGGTTTAGCAGATCGCGTGGTCGTACCAATTGGCGACCGAAGTCATCGATCAGTAGAATACCGCCGTTCGCTTTGACCTGAAATGGGGCTTCATAGAACTTGTGCACATCATCGAAAGCCAAATCCAACCCTGCAAGGATCAGCTCACCGCCGGTCATGATAAACGGGCGGTGGACGCGCACCCAGCGCATGTCGCGCCGAGGCCCGTAGCGAACTGCGCCAGCGCTTGAAGAATCTTGGGTCGATGAACCCAGTCCACCGGTCCCGGGCTTATTCAGGCCGCCGGTGCCCGGCTTGGGTGTTAAGCCGCCCGTACCGGTCTTCAATGGCGGTTCGTCCGGGACGATCCGGTGATTGACTTCGTCGTAAAGCTTGACAACCAGGCCATCGATGTAAATCGCGTACGGTATATAAATGGTTTCATTAAGCATCAAGCTCCCAACCGCCCGTGCTATGCTGGTTTTGCCGTTGCCAGGGGGGCCATAAAGGAAGATGGACGTGCCCGAGTTTACCGCCGGACCGATGCGCTGAAGCAATGGCTCACTAAGCACGAGGTGGGATAATACCTGGCGTAGATCGATGTCTTTAATAGTAATTCGTTGGCGAGCCTGGCTGAGGATTGCCCGGTTATAAGCTTCCAACGGCACCGGAGCAGGTCCAGCGTACTGGCTGCGCTCCAAGGCCTCCCGCGCCCGGTTGATTCCTAAACCGGTGATGCCGTAAATATACGTTCCTTCGCCGAGGCCTACCTGCTGGGCGGTTTTGACCTCTATCAGTTTCTCACGCTTCAGGACTTCTAAGAGCTGGTCGATCACTCCTGGGAAAGGCAAGGCCATTGCATCAGCTATTTTGAAGCCACTCATATAGCCTTGATAATACAAAACTTTTAATGCCAGGTCTTGAAGCCATAGCCCTGAGAGTCCGGTCTCTTCGACTCGCGTGATCGGATTCGGTAAGAAAGCGGATCGGGCTGTATCTTTTACACCCAGAAGGCCAGTGTTTTTTGGGGCGCGAGCAACATCCATGTGAATCATCTCCTGATTTGGCTGAGCTTTTTCTACGCCTGAAAACCACTTCGATTATAATCTAAATGCGGGTATTAGCGGCGATCCGCGAAATTACAATCCAGATAGAATTAAGGTGGACTTATTAATTATGTTCGTCAGTGTCATAATTCCTGCCTATAATGAAATCAATACCATAGCTCAGATTGTGCGCCGGGTGCAGGCGACTGGCATCCCCGCTGAAATTGTCGTTGTGGATGACGGTTCGACGGATGGAACCCGTGACGTGCTGAAGCAGTTGGATGGCAATGGGAACGTACGTGTGATCCTGCGCGAACGCAATCAAGGCAAAGGCGCGGCAGTGATGGACGGCATCCGTGCAGCAAAGGGAGAAGTGATCCTGATCCAGGATGCAGACCTGGAATACGATCCGCGCGACTACCCGGCTTTGCTCAAACCGATTGAGGAGGACATTGCCGACGTGGTTTACGGCTCGCGCTTCCTGGGGGCGCCACGCCGGCCGACTATGTTCTGGCATATGGTGGCGAACAAGCTGCTCACCTTTATGACCAACATCCT
>Ga0154774_1166_pt4 | contig 22119 bp, 16 predicted proteins | sample Rifle2008BG16ft_FD_105782 | JGI IMG/M metagenome (GOLD analysis project Ga0154774, IMG submission 105782) | Chloroflexi bacterium RBG_16_57_11
GGTAAGCGCTGGAAGCTAGTGTGCTCGGCCGAGCGCCTCGGGAACGCTGTTCATGGGAAGGTAGCGCCGGAAATGGTCGGCATGGATTCACCCCTGTACGGGGTAAACGGCACCACCAGCATCATCGAGTTCAGGACCGATGTGCTCGGACAGCTATCGGTGGTGGAGGCGAACCCCGGACCGCATACCACGGCTTACGGTCTGTTTGCGGATTTTCTGAACGCTGTGAGATATGGATAAATTTGAGCTATTAGAGACATACACTCGACAGCAGCGAATCGAACTGGATTATCCTGATATCAAGAGGGAGGTGGAAGGATCGGTGGTCCGCCAAATTAGCCTGGCTGGTGAAGATGGCTTTGTCATCTATTCTCGCCTGGATGGCGAAACCGCCGAGGCTGCTATAGCCGCACAGATTGCTCGCTTCCAGTCTATCCAGCAGGACTTCGAGTGGAAAGTCTACGATTATGATCTCCCAAAAGACCTGGTCGATCGCTTACGTCGCCGAGGGTTTGAGATTGGCGAGCCGGAAGCCCTGCTGGTGCTCGACCTGACCTCCAGGCCTGAAGCATTAATCCATACGGTGCCGCTCTCAGTGATGCGTATTACCGATCCAGGAGAAGTCGATGCTGTGGTAGCTTTGGAAAACGCTGTTTGGGGGACAGACCACCACGATCTGGGAGAATTTCTAAAACGGGAACTGCGCGAGCATCCTGAAATGGTGAGTGTTTATCTATCCTTTAAAGGGCAACAACTGGCATCGGCTGCCTGGATCTTCTTCCATCCGGGCAGCAGCTTTGCAAGCCTGTGGGGTGGATCGACGTTGCCCCTGTTCCGTAACCAGGGTCACTATACTCACCTGCTCGCTGCCCGCGCTCAAGAAGCGTGGGCAAGAGGATTTACCTTGCTTACCGTCGACGCCAGCCCGATGAGCCGTCCTATACTGGAAAAACATGGATTCCAATATCTGGCCACCTCAACGCCTTGCAAATGGAGAATTACGCGGAAAACGATCCCGCTCCCTGGGGACCAAGGAGGTGGCGTTTGAATAAAGTTGTGTTGTTACTCTATTAATTTAGCGGAGGTTGGTCAGGTTCCGGTTCCGCCGGTGCTTGTGCCTCTGGAGACTCAGCCTCCAACTCTGGCTCATCTGGTCCTTCGATTGAAGATCCTACCGCTACATCGGCCGAGGTTTCCTTTTCTTGAGCTTGCGAGGTATCTACCTCCGGCTCCGCCACGTCTTCGGCTGGCTGAGCTTCGACCGGTGCTGCCTCCTGCTCCGTTACGTCTTCGGCTGGCTGAGCCTCGACCGGTGCAGCCTCCGGCTCCGCTACATCATCGGCTGGCTGAGCCTCGACCGGCGCTGCCTCCGGCTCCGCTACGTCTTCGACTGGCTGAGCCTCGACCGGCACTGTCTCCGGTTCCTGCATCTGCTCAGATGAAGCATCGGCTTTCACCTCAGCCTCTACCACTGGCGCAGAAGTCTTTTTTGTCACGGGGGCTTCCTCTTCGACCGTGCCCATCGCCCAGGCAATCTGCCGTTCCATTGGCACCTGCCGCATGCTCAGCGCCACCCGTTTGCGCTCCGAGTTCACCTCCAGGACCTTTAGGATCACCCGGTCTCCCGGTTTGATTGCCGTCTGTGTGTTCTGCGCCGCCGAATAGCCGATCTGGCTCTTGTGGATCAATCCTTCGACGCCCATGGGAAGTTTTACAAAAGCGCCGAAATCGACCATCCTGGTCACCACGCCCTCGACATAATCTCCAGCTTTCAATTCATCGCCGATGGTCTGCCACGGCCCGGGCAGCATCGCTTTGCGGCTCAGGCTGATCCGTTGTCGTTCAGCGTCGACCTCGATGATTTTTACCTCGATCTCGTCACCCAGTTTCACCACTTCGGATGGGTGGTTCGGCTTCTTCCAGGCTAATTGAGTAATATGAACCAGGCCGTCGACGGTGCCGAGGTCGACAAACACGCCAAAATCCAGGATTTTCACTACCTTTCCGGTGACAACCTGACCCTTTTTGATTTCCTCGAAACGCTTCTGCAGAAGTTCTTTTTGTGCCGCCTCCGCTGACAGGATCAGCCGGTTTCGTGTGCGATCAACTTCGGTGATCTTGACCGGAAGGGCTTTTCCAACCAGACCATTTTTAATCGAGTCGGCGCGTTTTGGGCTGCGAACTCCCTGTAATTCAGGCACCAGTGAGAAGGGCAAGAAACCACGCAGGCTTTCGAAGCGGATGATTAGCCCGCCACGGTTGTGCCCCAGGACCACCAGGTTCAGCGTTGTCCCATCTTGCATGAACTTCTCGGCGTTTTCCCATAGTTGGTCCTCCAGACCTTTGCTCAATGAAAGCTGGTACTCCCCACTTTCCTCGGAATGGCCGACCACAAATACCGGAATTTGCATTCCAGGGGTCAGCTCATCCAGGAAGGCCTGGTCGAGCTTGCTGAGATCCCGGGCGGGGATCATCGTGTCTCGCTTGATCCCGATGTCGACCAGGATGCCATCTTTGTCCTTCTGGATAATAGTAGCCTGGAGAACCTGGCCTTGTTGTGGGAGCTGGTGCTCGTACTGGGTCAACAGGTTTTCAAAGTGTTCATCTTGTGGTTCAAGGGTCTGATTGGGTTGATCGGAGGTATTTTCCATAGATTAATTCAGCTTTTCTAGCTACAGGATGACTGTAAAAATATATCTTAAAAGTCTCAGGCTGTCAATTTTTCTTTAGAATTCATTATCTTAGTCCATCCATTCCACAATGGTCGCCTCACCCTGCCCCACGCCGACACACAGGGTAGCCAGGCCATAGAATGGGCGCGGCTGGTTAGGCGCTTGGCGGCGCATTTCGTGCACCAGGGTGGTCAGGATCCGGGCGCCGGAGCAACCCAATGGATGTCCCAGGGCAATTGCCCCACCGTTCACATTGGTGCTCTCGCTACTCAAGTCCAGCTCCTTCATCACAGCCAGTGACTGAACGGCAAAAGCTTCGTTCAATTCCACCAGGCCGATCTGTCCGATAGACAGGCTCGCCCTCGCCAGGGCTTTCTGGGTGGCAGGCACCGGCCCCATACCCATGATACGTGGCGGCACACCCGCCGAGGCGGAGGCGATCACCCGCGCCATTGGCTTCAGGCCGAGCTGATTCGCTTTCTCCATCGACGCCAGAAGGACGGCGGCTGCGCCGTCGTTCAGTCCGGATGAGTTGCCTGCGGTCACGCTGCCATCCTTGCGGAAGGCTGGCTTTAGCTTTGCCAGGGATTCAAGCGATGTATCGCGCCTTGGACGCTCATCGGTGGTCATCAGGATTGGATCGCCTTTACGTTGCAGCACCGGAACCGGGACGATCTCCTGGCTGAATTTTCCCGTGTCGATGGCCGCGATCGCCCGTTGGTTGCTGGTCAAGGCGAACAGATCCTGATCCTGGCGGCTGATTTCTGGCATCCGGGCAGCTATATTCTCCGCCGTTTCCCCCATCGATTCGGTCCCATACAGCTCCTGCATGCGCGGGTTGGGGTAACGCCAACCCAGGGTAGTATCCCAGGCGGTGAGATTGCCAAACTGAAAGCCCGCTTCAGATTTAGGTAAGGAATATGGAGCCCGGCTCATGCTCTCGACACCCCCGGCGACGTACAGATCGCCTTCGCCGGCGCGGATCGAGCGCGCGGCCAGATTTATTGCAGCCAATCCGGACGCGCATAGACGATTCATCGTCACCGCTGGTACTTCGACTGGATATCCCGCCAACAGTGAAGCCATGCGGGCGATATTGCGATTATCTTCACCCGCCTGGTTGGCGCATCCCAGATAAACCTCTTCGATTTGCGCCGGATCGATACCGGTCCGTTGAACTAAAGTTTTAAGCACCAGCGCGGCCAGGTTGTCAGGTCGTATGGAGGCTAATCCGCCTCCGAGCGCCCCAATTGGTGTCCGGATGGCGTCGATCAAGACCACGTCGGTCATATAGGGTTACTCCTTTGTGTTTCTTTCTTCGCCTGGATAGGCAGGGTGAACAGAAAGGTCGTCCCCTGTCCTTCTTCGCACTCCACCCAAATTTTACCTTTATGCGCCTCAATCGCCAATCGGCAATAGGCCAATCCCAGGCCAGTGCCGCCGCGCGCCGATTTCTCCGAGCTAAATTTCTGGAAAAGCTGGCTTCGTAGCTCAGCCGGGATGCCAGGACCGTCGTCATGGATGGAGACCTGAATCGCCTGTTGGGGTGGTTCGACGCATGCCCGTATGGTGATGTTCGAGCCCTGAGGAGCGTACTTGATGGCGTTATCGATCAAGTTTTGCAGCACGCGGCTGATCAAGGTACGGTCGGCATAGACGATTGGAAGGTCATAAGGTACGTCGTTTAACAATAACAGCTCGCGACGAGCGGCCAATTGCGATTGAAAGCGGAAGCTTTGTTCAACCAGCTCGGCGAGTGTGATCGACTCGCGTTGCAATGGCATCAAACCGCTCTCCAGCTTGCTCATGTCCAACATGGCGTTCACCATACCCAACATCCGCCAGGAGTTATCTCTGCTGATAGCGATCATCATCGCCATCTCCGGCGGCAGGCGCAGCGCATCCGGCTGATCTTTGATCATATCCAGCGCAAACAAGATCGATGTCAACGGATTGCGCAAATCATGCACGATGGTTTGCATAAATTCATCCCGCAATTCTTCCAGCTCTTTGCGTTGGGTAATATCTTGTTTGACGGAAATGAAATGTGTGATCTCACCTTTCATGTTGCGCACCGGAGCAATAGTTGCCTCCTCGATGAACAGACTGCCATCTTTGCGACGATTGGTGAGCTCTCCATGCCAGGTCTCGCCATTTAAGATGGTCTGCCACAAATCGGCGTAGAAATGATCATCATGCATGCCGGATTTCAGGATGTTCGGCTTCATGCCAATGACTTCCTCAGCTGCATAACCGGAGGTGCTGCAAAACGATGGATTGACCCACGTGATCCGGCCGTCATGATCGGTGATCATGATCGCGCTGGCAGCCGCTGCCAGCGCCACCGCTTGTTGGTTGATCCGCTCTTCTGCCGCTTTCTGCGTAGCGATATCGCGGAGCATCACCAGGATCAGCGGTCCATCTGGTGTATGGATCTGGTTCAGAGTAACTTCGATCGGCAACTCGCGACCGTCCTGGCAAACCGCCTGGGTCTCGTGCGTGGTCGGAGGATTCCATCCAGGTGAATCGGCCGAATATTCGGGAATGATATTGTTGAGGGGTTGGAGGTTCAGCCCATCCGAGAGGTAACCCAGCATACGTTCGGCGTAAGCATTCGACATGTTGATCCTACCGGCAGGATCGATCACCAGGATTCCGTCTGGTGTGGCGCCTATGATGGATCGGAAGCGATCCTGTTCATCCTTCCGATTGGTTATATCAGTCATTACGATAATTTGCCCAGTCAGATGCGCGTGATGATCGTACAACGGACTGGCATGAAAATCCAGATAACACCTGGTTTGATCATCCTGCTGAAGCTCAAAAACCTTGTGAAAACCGGCTGCGGGATCTCTGGAAATAGCCGGCCAATCGATCGTATCACCATCGATTGTCTTACCCAAAACATCGCCGGTTTTAAGGATTTTTTCGGCCGCGGGGTTGATGTACAGCACCCTGGCCTGCAAATCGAGCACCAGGATTCCATCCTTCATGCCTTTTACAATACTGTCATGAGCGACTGGCACCAGGCTAAATAGGTGAAACCGGAAAACCTGAAATGCGTAGATGGCGCAGGTGAGGCTGAATGCGATCGGAGTCAGGTCTATGACGATGTTGGTGGTTAATCCGCTCAGATAAGCTATGTTGGCAATCCAGGGGATCGCCGCACCGACCAACAGGTAGATCGTTTGCTGGCGATATTCGGGCGAAAAGCGCGCTGCACCGAAAATTAATATGATAGTGCCAACCATCAATGCGACATACCCATAAATCATAAAAATCCAGAACCACATGCCATGCTCGTAACGTACCAGCATGCCGGTCTGGGTTTGGACTGGGCTGATTTCTCTCCAGATCAGACCATGCCATTCATTAGACAGCGCCAGGAGCAGTGTAATCACCGGGATGATCCATAAGGATCCATAGAAGATCTGACGCCAGCGTTTTGGCAGGATACTGAACTGGCTGTATTCCAATGCGAACAACAGCCATAGAACGGGCAAACTGGCTATGCCAAAATAAGATAATTTGCTCCATAGGATTTTTTGGGACAGCTGGTCGACCATCAATTCCATCGCCCCGGTAAACGACCAGATGGCGACCGCCAGTACCATCCAACAAAATGGCAACACTGCCTCTTGCGCACGGCGGCGTTGCCAGGCAGTGTTTAGGATGACCAGAGCGATACCCGTATTGAGGAGCAGAAGGAGTGAAAGGATTGTGCGTTGCCAGGTCATTGATTCCAGCCCGTTTATGAGTCTAACACATTTTGGTCCTAGAACATCGCCGTTAGCATACCCCATTCGGCCAGCACAACCGTAATAGCCAGGGCTGCCAGGGTGAGCATTGTGTAATACACACGTCGCCAGATTGGTCCATATTGCCGGGTCCAATTGAGAATTGCTGAGATGATCATCAGCAGGGTCGCCAGGAGGAAGATCATGATCAGGATGAACCACGGTCTAGCTTCACCTGCCAGGCCATAAAACAGCCGGTTGTCGTTTTCGGCGATCATAATAACCAGGAAGACGCCAAAGACCAGCCAGAACAGGCTGAGTACAGCACTTGCGATGACCGGCAGCCATGCCGAGACGCGCAACAGCCAGGATGAGCGCCCGGTGTGAGACGGTGTGGAGGATGAAGGGGATACTTCCTGGAATATGGTTGAAACCGCTGCCGTTTCTACCGGTGCAGGGACGGGCTTCCGCTTGGTTCGTTCGATCAACCAGGCCAGCGGAAACACAAGAACTGAGCTCCACAAAAACAGCAGTGCCAGGCAAAAGGTGAAAAATCCCAGCAAAGAGACCGGATCAAGGTTTAACAATTTCAAGATCACAGGCATATCGATCAACTTGGCGGAGGTTAGGAATTCAAGCCTGGCCTGTAGGTCGATACAGGATGAATCCGGCGCGCGAGTTGGATCTTCAAGGAAAGATTGAATCAACCCATCGGCGCAGTCGCTGGATAACATCTGCCCATGCGCTCCGGTTGGGATGACATAGTTGTAATTTTTGCTCAACGTGGAGGCAGCGTCTGCGGCGTATTCCGGAGGTGTGATAGGGTCAAAGCCGCCGGAAAGCACCAGGGTGGGGATATCGCTCACCACAGGCTTGTCGACGCTCGCATCCAGTGGCTGTACGTCCCAGTTATTACACAGATCCAGCAGTGATTGCGGAGTACGCTGTTCGATTTCAGCGATGATCGGTCGAACGCCGTTCAGGTCATGGTCTGCGGGAGTAAAATCGGCATCCTCGGCGCACACCACCGAGTAGTACATGCCATAACTCATCGATCGGTCGAACACCAGGATGGAAAGGATACGAGCAAATGCATCAAAATTACCTTGCCTGGCCTCATAGATCATACGTGGCAGCAGCGGGATCAGGTCGGAGACATATAATAACTGAAAAATGCCGTTCAAAAAGGTATCGCCATCGATCGCTGCTTCATGGTAAACGGTGCCGGTTTCGGGGTCGGTCATCGTAACTCTGGCCGGAGAGGCATTAAGCTGATCGACCAGATCGAAAAATACCTTCTCTAGGTCAGGATACTGGCGGTTGCAGGCTTCGTCCTCCTGGCAAGTCTGGAACAGCCGGGTCAAGGACCGGTCCATCGTTTTCCCACTGCCCAGGATAAAATTAGTTTGAGCCGGGACAACCCCGTCCAAGATGACGCTTCTCAAGCTGGTGGGGAAATTGCGCATATAGTGGAGCGCGAGTAATGTCCCATAAGATACACCGTACAGGTTGATTTGATTGTAGCCGAGGGCCTTCCTTAAGCTCTCAATGTCGGCTGCGTTCTCCAGGCTATCAAACGCAGACAGGTTGACGCCCTCCTGGTTTAGGCGCTCCCGGCACGCTTTCATGGCTTCCAGATTCAGTCGCTCACCTTCTTCCCTGGAAATCACTTTCTCGATGGTATCTGCGGTGAGCTGATCTATTTCTGTGCAATATAGTGCAGGTTTCGAATACAGCGTGCCGCGCTGGTCGAATAAGACAATGTCGCGGTCTCTTAGTATGCTTTTACCGGTGAACAACAGCTCGATATAGGTATCAATGGTGGAGCCACCTGGTCCACCTTGAGCTAGGAACACAGGGTCAGGCTTCGGATTTGCTTCCTGGCTCTTGATGATCGCCACTGCGAGCTGGATCGTTTGGCCATTGGGGGTGGCGTGCTCTTCCGGGACTGTCAGGTAACCGCATAGGATATCCGTACCTTCCACCGCGCCAGCCGGTAGCGTAAACATGCAAGGGGCTTGCTGGAATGCTGCACCCGGCTGAAGCCGTGCAGCCTGGATGGGATTTCTCCTCATGAGAGGGGTTAAGATTGTGGCTAACAGGAAAAAAGAAAAGGTAATAATTGACAAGAGCTTATTGATCGGCCGCACAGTCAGTTTCCTCCACATTTTCAAACCAAGTGGGTCGATTATAATACGAACAGGCCAGGCAATCCTATCGGAAAGCCTGGCCTTTCGAACCGCTTAATGAGATGAGATGAAAACGGGGTCAGAACCTTCGACCGTGAGAAATTGTCTTCGAGTTGGATTGATCAACCGCAGGTCCGATATGAACGCTATTGGTGGATTTTACCGCCAACGGCGCAGGAATGTATTCCGGATCGGGGACTTTGTAGTCGTCGCCCGGCGGAACCTCCGGTTGTGGAGGGATCGAATTACTGCGCGGGGAAGAGGTGAAGGTGCGTGTGCGTGGCGCGGTAGAAGCATGAGTCGGTGCACCTAAAGGCGTGCCCGGGACCATCCTGCCTGTAGATGGCGGGGCAGCGTTGATGCGCGCAGAGTTTGTTGCTGGCAGGTTGTGATAATTTACCTGTCTTGTAGCCAGCTGTGGCTGCGATGCAATCGGGCGCTGAGCAGCACGCGGCCGTTCGTCATACCCGGCAAACAGTCGGTCGCCAGAGATAGAGATCGTGCCGATCATCAAGACGCGAATCAGCCAAACCAGGATGGCTACGAAGATCGGCACCGCACGCAGCAGGGTTTCTCGACCGATTACTTCCGTCCCGCTGCTTGTATGGTTCAGGATCGCCAGTGAGACGCCCCACCAGGTCAGCATTGCGTTCATTGTCGCGGCCAGCAGCCAGGCGCCAAACAAATACCAGCTATCTGAACGCCCTTGTTTGACCGCGGGTGCGAACAGGCGGGCGATTCCGGCAAAATCGATGCCGCAAAAAGCAATTGCCAGTATGGTCGCCCAACTTAACCCGGCAAAACTCAGATCGCCCAGCAGGTCTGTCAGTGCAAAGTGGGTCGTTCCATAGTTGAAGGCTTCGAAGGCAAATAGCGCGGTTACAATGATCGCCCCGAAGATAAGACCGCGTCGAAAGTGGAAACGGTACACAATTTGGCCAAGGGTGGTGGATCGAGTGGTCATCGCAGATCTCCTCTTGAGTAAAACACTGATGCTCTTAAAAATAGAACATAAGTTCTATTATACACCCTGTTACTCCACTTGTCCAGGGTTATCATCATCGTTTATTGTCCAATATTTGTTATAATTTTTTGATCACTGCTATCCCTGGAGGGCGAGTAAATGAGCAAATTACCAGTCTTGGGCATATTAATTTTTACACTGATATTGTCTGCCTGTGAACCGTGGTTGACGACTGGCGCCTCAATTGAGGTGCGCGATGCCTGGGCGCGGGCTGCCACAGCAGTGGATATGAGCGGGCAGGAGACCATGGCGACGAAGGAATCGGCCAGCATGGAAGGGATGGGATCGGTAAGCGCTGCCTACATGATCCTTCACAATAAGCGTACTACCCCAGACCGGTTGTTGCGGGTCGAAAGCGAAGTAGCAGAAGCGGTTGAGCTGCACATCAGTGAGATGGCAGGCGACGTGATGACCATGCGCCCGATTGATTTTATAGAAGTGCCTCCCAATGGCGAGGTAGAGGTGAAACCAGGTGGGATACATATCATGCTGATCGGGCTCAAGCGCGATCTGAGACCGGGTGATAAAATACCACTGGTGTTGGTTTTCGAAAATGCTGGCGAGATCAGCGTGGAGGCGGAAGTCCGATCTCCATAAGCAGTGCATTTTTCGCGCCGTACATCGGTCATTGGCAAAGTTTTTCAACTGACATCTCATTATACTGGGTTCGGAGGCAATGTGCGCTGGATTTTTTTTATGCTGGTTATTATCCTGGTCGCCGGGTTTGTGCTTTCCAGCTGTCAAAATTTCTACCAGAACCCGAGCCCCTCGCCTACAGGCACTGGAATTGATAGGAAGGTGTTAGCGGTCATAACAGCCACCGCTACGGCCACGGCAATCCCCACGCCGACAATCACACCACCACCGCCAACTCTGATTCCGCAGGAACCTCCTCCCACGCGCCTCCCCACCTCATGCCAGGATGGCCTGGAGCTGGTGCTTGAATTAAGCCTAGCGCCTGGGCCAGGCGCGAGCTTGCCTGTTTTGCCACCGGGGAGTGAGATTGAGAAGGGTTGGCGGTTGCGTAACTCAGGCACTTGTACCTGGGATAGCGCGTATTTGTTTGCACCGGAAGAATCGAACGTGGTCTGGGCGGTAAACAGCCAGCTTGTGCCATTGACAGGTCAGGTACAGGCTGGTGAGATGTACGATTTTTGGGTAAAGCTCACTGCGCCACGCGTACCAGGCTCGTATCAGGCTGGATGGTCACTACATAACAGCCAGGGTGAGGCGGTAGGATTGCCTTTGACCGTGGGTTTTGAAATCGCAGCCTTGCCCACGGAAACAGCCCAGCCGAAAGTTTCATTAGCCGCATCGCCACTTGAGATATTGCGCGGCGAGGATGCGATCATTTCGTGGTCGACCACTGAGGCAAAGGCTGCTTATTTTTACCCATTCGGCCAGACCTGGTGGCAGCATCCGGTGGAGGTAAATGGTAGTATCCTGGTGGAGCCGGACCAGACTACCACCTATGAGCTGCGAGCTGTGATGGGGGATGATTCGATCGAATTCCGACGAATTACCATCGTAATTAAGCCTTTCGATGCCCCCAAGATCGTTACCTTCAGGCTCGAGCCGGCCAGTGTAATCGATCAAGGCCAGTGTGTCGACCTCGTCTGGCGGATCAATGGCCGGGTGAATACGGTAAAGGTGTTCCGTGATGGAAACTTTTTCGTAGAATCGGAGAAAGAGGTGGGGTCAACCTGGGATTGCCCGGCGAATACCGGCTTTTACACATATACTTTGCAGGTATCTGGACCCGGCGGAACTACCGAGTCGAACCGCCAACTTGAAGTGCGCTAACCAGACTTATCGGTAGTCTTCACCAACCGGATGATGGCAGAATAATTGATCAAAGCCTTCGGTATAAAAGATGACAATAGAACATATTCTTGCTCCTTGTTACCATCTGCGCTGCGCTCGGAGCAATGGGCGTTATTCCCGGATGGACCAAGGCCATCCAGAGTGGGATGACGGTTCCAAAGCAGATTCCCATCGCTGAGACCACCGCGCTGCTCGGGGATCAGCCGTGCACCAAAAGGTGTAGCGCATTCTGACCATACATCAAACAATCTGTCCGTCTGCGGGTTGCGTGGCCAGGGTGGGTTGCGGGAGATTAGCTCAACCCGTACCCGGCAGGGATAACCGTCGAAGCTGGAAATCTGCGAGCCGCCATCCAGCGAGAGCATTCGTTCTACCCCCTGCTCGAAAATTAGCGGATCGAAGGACCGCATCTCGACCAGTGCCTGGGCGGAGTGAGGCACACGGTTGACCACGCTTCCTCCCTGCACAACCCCAACATTGAAGGTGATATTATTCGCATAGTCAGTAAAGGTTGCCACATCCTGAATGCTTTTCGCCAGTTGGACGATCGCGTTGGCGCCCTGTTTATGGTAGTTCCCGGCATGAGCGCCACGTCCTTCGGTGGTGATGCGAAATTCTGCCCGGCCTTTGCGCGCCGTGACGATGGGGAGGGCGTTGGGGTTGGGTGTGCCGCCTTCGAACACCAGGCAGGCTAAAGTTGATGCCTCTGGAAGTCGTTCCAAACAGGATTGTCCGAAGTCCTCCGAAAGCGTTTCCTCGGAAGCGTCCAGGCAGACCAGCCAGCGCACACGCTCGAAGATTTTGGGAGCAAAGTTGCGCAACCCGTCTAATACCATGTAGATCATGACCGTGCCGCCTTTGATATCGACCGTGCCAGGACCGTAAGCGCGCTCGCCTTCCACCCGCCAGGAGAAATCGTTCAGCTGTTCTTCCTCCGGTGGAAAAACTGTATCTAGATGCGAGATCATAGCGATGGTGGGAAGCTGGTCTGCGTCCTGTCTTTGAGGTTGTATAAACAAGTGCTTACCGAATTTTGGATTTACAGACTGGATGAATTCAGATTGGAACCCCAGGTTTGAAAAGACCAAGGCGGTGTACTCGCCCAGGCGATTCACTCCTGCGGAGTTGGCAGTGAAGGAGTTGATTTCAACCATTTTTCGCAAAATATCCAGATAGGTTGGAAGCTGTTGGTTGTAATGCTGCTCAATAGACGAATTCATGGCTATCTCCATTAACAATCAAAGGCTAATCGTCTATATACCGACATAGCCACTGGCGGTCCTTCTTCCCACCGTCCAATCAAGCTCTAAAATTTTTTCGTCATGCTGGATCGTAATTAACTCGGACGGGAAATCAGCCTGGACATAGGGACTGCCATAGCGGGGAAAATTTTCGATCGGTACATCACGACCATCCTGCCGAAAATGTCCATCCCAGCCAAATTCGAGAAAACCTTGTGAGGGGGATTGGTAGCGCACAAAGAGACGGGAGAGTTGTACTTCGGCTTGCAGGATGCGGTCAATGAACTGGGAAAATTCTCCATCTACCTGGCGTCGCCCGAGCTCGCAAATCCAGATGTTATCCTTGCCCTCAGCCAGAACCTCTCTTCCTCGATCCTCGCCAGGGAGGTCATGCCATCGGTATGGATGTTGTGACAACAGCCCCAGGAAACCCTCACCCAAACGGGCGAAAATCCAACCTTCGAGCTCAATTACTTCCTCGAATTGATCACGTGGGATCCATGCATGCGTATACTCAAGTTCATTCGAAACAAACAACGCCGGAAAACGGGTGATGTGGTAGATCGCGATCAGCACGTTTTTGATCTGTGCCACGCGAGGCAGGCTGCCTGATCCAGTCCAGTAGTTCGGAGGCGGACCAGCCATGCGTGCTGGATGGTTGGTGAAACACACCGCATTTGGGCCAAGTGTCGCTTGCCAGATATGTTGTTGATCTCCACCATCGCCTTTTCGATAATCCTGTGCCGAGCTGAGCATGTAATCAGGTGTGCGATAGGTATACAGGTTGGCTTGTTCGCGGGTGTTGCGGCAGACATCGTGCCGATAATGATGAGCCAGCATGGGGAGCAACCGGGAGGCGCTCAAAATCTGAAGCAGTCGCCGTCGCTGGCGATAAGGCATGAAGTATGGATTTTCCCACCAATCGAAGCGGTTTAGCATTTTGACGAACAAGCGAGCGGTGTGTGGGTGTAGATAGGCTTCCAAAGTTAGCAGTTGGAGACCGTTCTCGAGATTGTCTGGTTCCAATCCCCACCAGCTTGCCTGGTCGATGCAAATTCCAACTCGCTGGCGTTGGAGCAATTCGGCTCGCTGGCCATCATTTGCGATCGAATAGATGACCTCCGGCAGGCGGTAACGCAGGCTCAACGCGAAACTGGCCGCGCTCATATTGTCACAGCCAGCAAAGACCCCACGCCCGAACAGAAGCTTCTGAGTATCGATAATACTCTCCTGTGCAGCCCATTTATGCATCGCCTCGTAGCTTCGACCGTGACTACAGCCAAATACCCCGGCGAAGGAGTTCACCGCAATCTCAAATAACAACAAATCGGTTAGCATCGTTGCTCGCCGTTGAATATTTTCATCCTTACAAAAGTCCACCAGGCTGAGCAACGCTGTGAGGTCTTCATCATAGTACACGTTCGAAAGCCATTCGCTAAAGCCGGTATAAAAACGAAGATCCATCCAGCGTTGGATTCGATGGCGAAAACTCTCCATCATCTCTGCACCGCTGCGGCCCGAGTTGGTGAAGTGTTCATCCGGGAAAAGCTGACCAGCAAGATAGCCGGCTGAGGCAAACAGAATGAAATGGGACTCGGTCCAGGAACACATCTCATCCTGACCCGGCTCATCCGGCCAATATTTGAAATTTCGTATAGTCATTTCCGACCGGGCGATCAACTCCTCACTGAGTCGCAGATGGTGGCGATATTGGTTGAGCAATCGTATGTAGGCATGCAATGTACAGTCGGAGCCGTCGTATCGGTTATCGATATAATCCAATGCAGCATTTAATACACCTTCATGAGGTGAAGCGCCGCCAGCAAGACGGGCTAATTCGTGCCAGGGCGCCTTTGGGGTAGTGGGCGCCGGGTTTTGCAGGATGAAACTGAAAAACGCTCTACGCCTGGTTTCAAAATCAGACGAGAAAGGTACGGATGTATATTCATCCGGGCAGGTACTGAAAGGGTAATCAGCTGGAGGAGGCGTAGAAGCGATGATGGCTTGTTGCATCGGTTGGTTAATTTTACCTAAAATGTCAAATTGATGCATCACATATTTTCACTCTATGCGTCTTAATAATGGATCGATTTCATTGCCGCCGATATCGGGTGTCCCAGGTAATTGTCCCGCCGCCATAGCCGAACAGGCGTCAATGGTGGTTTGTGTCTTAATAAAGATGACAAACGGCATAGCCTTATGTCGAATTTCCACTTGTCATTACGATCTTTTTTACTCAATGCATTAACAATGCCTCTTGCGATTGCTGGTTTATGGATAGATAAACTGCGACGGGACAATGCTTCGAAAGGAGCAGATTTGACGTCGATCTCTCGAAAAACGGTGATTGATAGTCTCGATACTGCGGCGCTCGTCCTGGATCTGAAGGGAAGGATTGTCGAGGTTAATCCTGTTGCCGCGCAGCTATTGTCGTTAAAAGAGCAGCAGGTATGCCGAAAACCGATTTCCTCAATCCTATCCTGGTGGAGGGAAGTTGAGCAATGTAATGGCGACTGCATAGAGCTGCAAAAAGATGTCCAGCCTACTGTTGCAGATAAAAAATATCAATATAACGTGCAGATCACCCCAATTTGGGATGACTCCGAAAACCTGACCGGAAGATTGGTGCTCATCCGCGATATCACCGTGGAAAGGGCTGCGGAAGGGGCGCAATCTCTGGCGTCTGTCAGGGCCGAATTCCTGGCGAAAGTTTCACACGAATTGCGAACTCCGCTTACTTCCATCTTAGGCATCAGCGAAATGTTAGATTATGGGGTCTATGGCCCGCTCTCACTCGAGCAGAAAGAGGCGCTACGGTTAATCGCCGACAGCTCACAGCATATGGTGCGCTTAGTCAACGACTTGCTCGAACAGACGCGATTGGAACACGGAGCCCTCGAGTTGGATATTGCCGAATTTGTGATAGAAGATTTGATCAACCGGCTTCGGGTGAACACCATCCAGGGTGCACGCTCGAAAAGTCTGAGCCTGACCTTTGAAATCGCACCGGAGGTTCCTGTCATTCTGCGCGGCGATGCCTTACGTCTTTACCAGATCTTACGAAATCTTGTCGATAACGCCATTAAGTATACGGAAAAAGGTCATGTAAAGGTGCGAGTTTTTCGAACCGGTCAAGAGCAATCTGCCGGGCACGATACTGAGGGCTATGTTGAGAAATACGCTTTTGAAGTTTCAGATACAGGAATAGGTATTCCGAAGGATAAACAAACACTGATCTACGAGCCATTCCTGCGAGTTTACCTGCCCAATGGATCGAATGGTAATGGCAAGATGAACGGCAATGGCTCTTCCGTCTCGAACGGGCACGTGGAAGGCTTTGGACTGGGGCTTTCCATCGTCAAACAGCTGGTAACGCTGATGGACGGGGAAATTGATTTAGTCAGCGAGTCTGGTCAGGGTAGCATCTTCACGGTCAGGCTTCGACTCGAGCCAGCAACCGAGCCTATACCGATGGAGAAGGCACCCTAGAGATATTCTATTAAAGAGATCCACCTAGGTAAATGTGGGCTTACCCTGGAAGTTCATGGCGTCGGGGTTGGGGGTAAGCTGTCAACATCGATGAGCAGAACCCAGCCGATGACGGATTTATCCGGTCCCTGGTATTCAACCAAGACACATTCCCGATTGAATTGATCGAAACGGCGTTCAGAAGGCAGGAATCGCAGCACCCCATCTTGTGGGATCCGGCTGATGGCGTTGAATCCTTCATAACACCCGCTGCGGGCCCAGATCTCGCGCAAGGTAATCCCGGTGATCGGAGTGGGCGATGGCAAAGGCGTCAGGCTGGCTGTCGGAGTTAAGGTCGCAGTTGGGGTTGCAGTACGAGTTGCTGTGGCGGTGGGGGTGATCGTTAAGGTCGGTGTGACTGTAGGGGTTAGCGAAAGCTGGTAAGCTTGAAATCGCCCATAGGTGAGATAGCCAACGCCGGTAAGGATCAAGAGACCCAGCACTACCAACCCTACTTTGATCAGACCGCGCAGGAAATGGTAGCGCGCCAGAGAGCGGTTAAGACGGATGACAACGGGATCATTCGGATACCTCTGGCGAGCTTCCAGGCTGATCCGGTCCGCTTGCACCGGCCAGCTACGGTGGTTTTCAAAGGAGGCAGACGCTTGAGCCAGCTCGTCCTGGTAGCGGGCGAGGTCTCGGATCAAGCGATCGATATCGTTTTGCAACCGGTCCAGGTTTTCGTCTAGCGTAGCCAGGTTTCGAATCTGGTCGAGCTGCGAGCGAGCCTGCCTGGCCAGGTATAAAGCCTCATCCAGAGTTGTAGCCCGCTCAACCTGTGCTTTCAGTGCCCGGGCTTGTTCCTGCAATGGCGCCACAGCCTTTGGTGTGACCGTTTCCAGGCGAGCCCGCAACCGCATCAAGGCTGGATTTTCCCCATGTTCGGCAACCAGCAAGTCCAAGTCGGCTTTGGCCTGGGTTACCATCTTGGGATCGATATTTGGAGAGCTAAGCGCCTCATTGATCGCCCGCGTGGTTTCTTTTATATGGCGCATCACCTGGGCGCGATCGTTATATTTTGGCAGGCCAGTGGCACGGGCCGCAATTTCAACCCGCTCGATTGCTTCATCGATTTTGCCCTGTTCGAACAGCTGAACACCTTCATTATAGGCATTCTCAGCATCGATGTTTTCTTGAAGCTTCTGCTCGAACTCAAGGCCTTCTTGCCAGCGCTGAATACCCAGCTCACGCATTACTGTCTGAGCCCGGGCGAGCATTGCCATAGCATCCGAGAACCTGCCAACACGGGCGGCAGATTGCGCCTTTCCGAAAGCTGAAGCCGCCTCAGCAGGCAGTGCCACGGGTGGGATATAGCCTGTGCGGAGATAATTCTCGGACTCGGCGCGGTGCTGGCGGGCCCTTTCCCAGCCGGGCTCGAGCTGAAGCACTCGATCGAATAGCTTGATGGCTTCGGCGTATCTCCCGCTATAAAATAGCCTCTCGGCGTCCTCCATTTGCTGTTCAGCAACCTGGTTGCGTGGTCGTGCGGGAGCACGGCTTTCCACCCCCGAAATCCCTTCGAGATCTGTAACAGGTAGCTGTGTGCCGAGAGCAGCGCCTTCAGAGCCATTTTGTTCTTCGATCTGACGCAGGCGGTTTTTAAGCTCACGCCGCAAATCTTGCGCCAGGCTACGCTGATCGGCGTCTAAGTCCTGGTACTCAGAAGAGGCGATAAATTCTTCTACTTCCAGCAAGGATTTGCGCAGCTCAACGAGAGGAGGGTTGTCCTGATCAAGCAGGTTGCGAATTTCATTTTGAAGACTTTCGATCATCTAATAAATGCCATCCCTTTCGATTATATTGGGAGGGAGTATTGTAAGATTAATTAGCTCACCAATTCGAGCAATTTATTATAAATCGTATACAGGTCTTCCCGGAGATGTCTGGCTTGCGAATAATCCCCTGCGAGCACGGCCTCAAGAAGATCTTTTACATCTTTAGGCAGGCGGTGGTCGTCGTAGGTCCAGTTGGCGGTGTAGGTACGGGCCGCGGTTTCGATCTCCTCAGGCCGGTTTGGGCCAAGTGGAAGCGCGCCTGGCGCCGGTCGCCCGGTCAAAATGTAATGTAGCGCTCGCGCTCCGAATTGCACCAGATCAAATTGGGTTTCATTCAGCGATAGCCCTTCCGGATAACGCTTGGCTACATTCCAGTCCAACATGAATATCCCATTATATTCATTTTGCCAGTAGTAATGCAAGATTTTGTGATCCCGGTAGACGATATTCCGGCTGTGGGCGACTTCCAGGAGGTCGCAAATCTGGATCGCCATGATCAAACCATCCAGGAGTGGTGTAAAGCGACCACGGGTATAGCCCGTGTCACATAGCAAGAGCAGGTTATTGGTCTGTTCTTGTTGTTCGATTGCCAGGTAGGGGATCCAGTCCTGTGAGGCGCGTTTCTCCAGGTCAGCCAGAAAGTTATGCACGCTGTCCAGCCCAAAGCGGGTGATCGAGCCAGTCAGCTCTTCGGCAGATGCCGTGCGATCCTCTGGAGGCAGGCTCGACTGATCGAGCTGGATGAATCCACATTCCAGGAGCGGCACGATCCCTGGCACATCACGCAGCAGGCTCAGGATCCTGGTCTCTTCGATGAACATTGGCAGGGCGTATTCGGCCCGGTCCGGGCGCATCAACTTCATCGCCGCCCGGCGCGAGGTGCCTGATTGAGTGGCTAACTCACCCTGGAAAATACGCGCCGAAGAGCCACGCGCCTCGTGAGCCCAGGTGTCCAGAGGTGCCCCAAGCTTCACGTCAGAATCTACCCCCAGCATGGCTTCTTTGACGCCGAACAAGGTTGGGCGGGTTTCCTGGGGTAGTGCAATTCGTTCGAGCGAGACGGATTTATCCGGTGAGGTCAGCAGTGGGCGACGAGGCTCTAATGTGATCAGCCAGCTCAGCTCATCGCGAACCTCGGCGTGCTCAACCAGCACCTCGGTTGGATCCATTCCATGCCGTAACTGTTTGAATGCTTCGAGCAGGGCATCCAGCCACTTGGCTTGTGCGACCTGATTTCGCAGCTCACGCCCCGCCAGCTCCAACCGGGTGATAAAATCTTGCATCGGCTCGTCCTCCGTGAGCCCACGCCTGATTTCTACCAGCCAGGCCGGTGCACGCTCCAGAGCATGATCGGCTTTTAGTAAGCGACCGCGGTCTGGATCCCAAAGGAGAACCTTACGCAATGCCCGGCGGCAGGTCTCAAAGTCTTTTTGCTCAAAAGCATCCAGCACGATCTGAACCTGGGCGCGCGGTTGGTCAAGCGACTGAACCAGTGATCGAGCCGCTTCTGGTATCAGCTCCTCGATGACCTCCAGGTGGCGCTCGATTTCCTGATAAGTGATACCCGAAAATGGCGGATCAGGCTCCAGCTGTGTCCAGCGTGGCAGGATTTCTTGTTTTAGCACGGTAACCAGTCGTTGATAAGGTCCTGGGTCCTCTGAACGCTGTGCTACCGCCTGCAAGGCGTGTATCAACCGGTTAAGCGCCACGAGCGGGCGTAAGGAGTCAGCGCCGGTCTCCAGTTGGCGCACCTTGCTGCTCAGCTCATCCCACCAGGCCGGCTCGGGTTGGTCCATCGTAGCTGTACGCAACTGCCACAGTGCAGAAGCCCAATCGCCAACAACCCCATAACTCAGTGCATCACGGGGTAAGGCGCCATCCAGGGTCTCTTCGGTCATTAGATTAAGCAACTGGCAGTATTCATCATCCAGAAATGGGATTTGCTTGGCAATCTGGCAAAGATGGAGCACCTCGGGCAAATTGTCTTCTATGACCAGTTGTTGCGCTAAGCGCTCGAAAAAACGTTCTGCCCCTTGGTAAGCAGGGATTTCCCCCATGTCGATGATTTGTGTATGTAACTGGCCTAGCTGGCTCAATTGCCTGAAATTTGGTCCGGCGCTCTCTAAAATATCGGCTTCCGCCAGGCGGGCTTGTGAAAGCGCCTGGCTTTCGATCTGCAATAACTCGCTCAAACGCTCTCTCAGAGGCTGGATGCCCGAGGTGTAGATCGAGCCGGGTGGTGTTTCCCGTGGCCAATCCAATCGCTGGTGTAAGTCGGGTGCATAATCCTCCAGGAAGCGCCCCATTTCATCTAAAAATTGTTGGTGGTCGCCAGGCCGTGAAAATTGGCGATCCTTGGTAACCCCATCTGCCTCGAGAAATTGTGCATTTCCCCAATCGATGATCGTGAAGCCCGTTTGGCTGGGTTGCCAGAAGATATGCTCTGGCTTGACATCATTCCATAGAATACCGTAGGCTTTCCCTGCCGAGGTATCTGATTCAAGTGTGTGGATGGCATCGAAATAGTCAAGCAGCCCGGTAATAGCGCGCAGCAGGACCAGATCGGGCAGCTTTCCGGTTGCAGCCAGATGTTCCAGATAGATTTCTTCCACCAATGAAGGCTCTGGGTTTGATTGCAGTCTGTAGGTCTCAAGCGCAGTGAGTTCTCCGAAGCGTGCGATTTGCGCTAAGCTGGTAAGGCTCAGGCCATCTGCGGGGGTGATGACGATGAAGAAACGCTCAGAAAACTCGGTGCCATCCTGGCTGCGATCCAATAGATTAGGTGGATGAAACACATGATCGTTCGATGCCAGGCGTTCCAAAAGGCGAAGCACCCGCCCCTCGCGTTCGATTTGGGTTGCCTGCCGGATAACATCGCTGGGGAACGCGCTGCGACGCGGCCGTTTTAGGATTGCAGTCCGCCGATCCATTAAGGATTCGACCCGGTAAACTTCGCCTGCGTCGCCTTCACCAAGTTTTTCCAACAAATTCCAGGCGCGCTGTTGCCCGGCTGCAGTCTCAAGTGGGAGATTCACAAGGGCTATTGTATCTTAAGAGTCGATAACTGATCACCATGGCTTTGTTTGAAATGGTGCGCTTGCAAAATCCATGGCTAAGTTTATAAAAATTACATAATTGATGGTCGAGCGTAGGGCAATCGTAGGGTGAACGTCAAGTACAGATTCGGTGCATCTGGTAAGATAATGTTTGAAGGGCGATTTCTCTTCTTCTCCTCCTTAGAGAGAGCCGGGAGCGGCGTACCCGGCTCTCGGTGATTCAAAGGCATGACCACTCAGTCCTCCGGCGATCAGATCTGGTCGTAACGGAAACAATCAATAGTATGGTCGTTGACCATGCCAGTTGCTTGCATATGAGCATAGCAGATGGTTGAGCCTACGAAGCGAAAGCCACGTTTGAGTAAATCCTTGCTCATCGCATCCGATTCGGATGTGCGGGCGGGCAACTCGGCTATTGTAAGCCAGCCGTTCTTTAGGGTCTTTCCCCCCGTATATTGCCAGATGTATGTATCAAAACTGCCAAACTCCTCCTTGATAGCCAGGAAGGCGCGGGCATTTGTGATGGAGGCATGAACCTTAGCTTTGTTGCGGACGATGCCTGGGTCGGAGAGTAATTGGGCGATTTTTTCATCGCCATAGGCTGATATCATTAGAGGATCAAAATCATCGAAAGCCTGTCGAAAATTATCCCGTTTATAAAGGATCGTGCGCCAGCTCAAGCCGGCCTGAAAACCTTCCAGGATCAGGAACTCGAACAGCTTCTGATCGTCATGTACGGGAACACCCCATTCAAGATCATGGTAAGCCACGTAAAGGGGATCGCCAGCCGGCACCCAGGCGCAGCGCTGTGTCATCCGTAACCTCCTTCAGTTGTCGATTATGTCATTTCGGTCCGGTCCAGCCGAACTGTTTCAAATCGATTCGCTCACGGCTGTCGAAAACCACGCCTTCTTCCTCGAGCAGCTCCCGTTGTTGGCTTTCACCACCACCCCGCAGGCTGATCTTTCCCTGGGCGTTGATCACCCGCTGCCAGGGTACGCCATCCGGACAGGCTGCCATCGCGCCGCCCACCCAGCGCGCGCCAAACGCACGGTAATCTTGCTCCGAAACTC
>Ga0154774_1127_pt3 | contig 21357 bp, 20 predicted proteins | sample Rifle2008BG16ft_FD_105782 | JGI IMG/M metagenome (GOLD analysis project Ga0154774, IMG submission 105782) | Chloroflexi bacterium RBG_16_57_11
CCCGTCTCATCGCGCACTTCCCTCACCGCCGCTTCCGCCGTACCTTCGCCGTATTCCACCATCCCCGCTGGCAGCCCCGGACCCGCCGCGCCGCACACAGCGGGCTGAGCCGGGACCACCATACATAGTGGCAAAAACCTAAAAAGCTGGTCCTGCAATGAAAGTGTTATTGCTTATCTTCCTAATTTTTTGTACAATAAGATTAGAGTTGCTCGGTTGGATACTTTGAACCTGACCGAACTCTTCTAAAGGCAAAATCCTGATCGGAATCTATCCAACCGAGGACTCAAAGAGGTAATCAGATGTCACGCGTAGGACCGGTTGTAGATGCAATGGATGGGGAAGAACTTGTCAACCTGTCTCCACTGGAGCAGAGCGAACCATTGCTAAGGACCAAGCTGCTTATCCCGCCCCTTCGCCTCAATCGTGTGAGCCGTCCTCGCCTGATTGAGCGGATCAACAACGGCTTAGACAAACCGCTTATCCTGATCTCGGCGCCAGCCGGTTATGGCAAAACCACTCTTGTGAGCAGCTGGCTCCACGAAACGGAAATACCATCGGCCTGGATTTTGTTGGATGAACAGGATAATGATCCCATTCGCTTCCTTCAAAATTTGATCGAAGCTATAAACAAAATCAGCCCTGCCATAGAATCTGGCCTGAAAAGCCCGCTACAGGGAATGGGGCCGGCGCCGTACGACGCTTTGTTGCACATCTTTTATAATGAAATTACCAGTCGGTCTGCCCCTTTCATTCTCGTCCTGGATGATTTTCATGTTATCCATTCACAACACATTTTGGATCTGCTCGCGTTATTGCTCGAGCATATGCCGCCTCAGATGCACCTGGTATTGCTCACGCGGACCGACCCGTCTCTGCCGCTTTCCCGGCTGCGCGCCCGAAACCAGCTGGCAGAAATCCGGGCTGAACAGCTGCGTTTTTCGAATAAGGAAATCGCCATCTTTCTTAACGAAGTGATGGGCTTGAGGCTGACTGCCAATGATATCGCCGCGATGGAGGCGCGAACTGAGGGGTGGATTGCAGGCTTACAGTTGGCTGCCCTTTCGATGCTGAACAGTAAAGACATCCATGGCTTCGTCTCGGCGTTTACCGGCAGCCATTACTACATCATGGATTACCTGATGGAGGAAGTGTTAAAACATCAGCCCGAAAGAATAGGCTTGTTTTTGTTAAAGACCTCCATCCTGACCAGTATGTGCGCTTCACTGTGCGAGGCTGTCGTCGGTATGGAAGGGTTAGGGCCTGACAGAGGACAGTCCGTATTAGAGATTTTAGAACAGAAGAATCTGTTCGTAACCCCGCTGGATGATAGGCGACAATGGTATCGCTATCACCCGCTTTTCGCTGACGTGCTCAATATACGCCTGGAGCACCTGTTTCCCCAGCAGCTACCCGAGCTACACCGCCGCGCTTCCCATTGGTACGAGCAAAATTCCATGATCCATGAGGCCATTCAATATGCAATGATGGCACAAGATCAAGCTCATGCCGCTCAGCTGGTCGAGCAGTACGGGTGCTCTCTCCTCATGAGCGGCGAGGGCTTTACGCTTCTGAAGTGGGTGGAAGCTGTCGAGTCTTATGCGCAGACGCATCCTTGGCTGGCAATTCTAAAGGCCTGGGCGCTCGCTCGCACCGGATACGAGGATCAGGTCGATCCCAGCCTTCGGACGGCCGAAAGGCTGATTTCTTCACTCGAAACTTCCCTTCAACCGACCATCGAAGGGAAGATTATGCTGGGAAGCATCGCCGCAGCTCGGGCTTATTTGTCAAACTCACGGGGCGAGGCTGATCTCGCCAAAAATTACGCGCAAGGGGCGCTGAAATATTTACCGGATAGCAACGCTTTCTCTTGTAGTTTGCGCAGTGTGGCTACTTCTATTCTTGGAGATGCCAGTTGGATGACCGGTGATCTTGAGAATGCCAAACAGGCTTATCGTGAAGCCGTAAAGATCAGCCAAACAGCCGGTAATATTTATATGACCATCATTGCGAACTCAAACCTTGCCGACGTCCTCATGGAACAAGGAGCGCTTCATCAGGCTGCCCGGTTATACCTTGAGGTCTTACAGGTTGCGACCCGTCCGGATGGGCAAATGCTGCCAAACGCCGACCGCTTGTATGCGGGCTTGAGTGAGATATCTTACGAATGGAACCAGCTGGATGATGCAGATCGATATGTCCATAAATGCATCGAGCTTTGCCGGCAGTGGGGAAATTCCAACCTGCTGGCGAAATGCTACATTATATTGGCACGTTTGGAGCGAGCAAGGTGCAATCTGGACAAAGCCCAGGCGGCGATGCATGCAGCGGAACAAATGGCAAGCGAGGCTCGCCTTCCTGCCAGACAGTCCAAATGGGTGGAAATAAATGCAGCACGGTGGTGGCTCACCGAAGGTGACCTTGAGAGAACCGCTCATTTTCTTCAGCAGTCACAGGTTACGATTGACTGCATCACGCGTGTCGCCGCCCCACGTGAGGCCACTACCTTTGAAGTCGACCACCCATATCTGAGAGGATCAGAATACCTCCTGCTGCTCCGCTTGCTACTGGCACAAGGCGATTATGAGGCTGCCTTTTCGCTATCCGAGCGATTGCTTCCGTTGGCAACAGCGGCGAAACGGATAGGACGGGTCATCGAGATACTGGTACTCCAGGCACTTGCCTTGCAGGGAAAGAAGGAAATGGCAGAAGCCTCGTCGGTTCTGGCAAGAGCTCTCTCGCTCGCACAACCAGAAGGCTACGTCCGAATATTCCTGGATGAGGGGGACTCTCTGGTTAAGTTCCTTTACCTGGCAAAATCCCAACGGCTCAGCCAAGGGTGTGCTTCAGAGCTGCAATCAATGCTGGGTGGGGTCACAAGAACGGACCAGCCTTCTGCTCAACACCTGATCGAGCCGCTCACCGCCCGCGAGTTGGAAATATTGAGGCTGATCGAATCTGGAGACACCAACCAGGACATAGCCGACCGGCTGGTAATTTCTATACCCACGGTGAAGCGGCATATCAGTAATATCAATGCCAAGCTGGGAGCCAAGAACCGAACGCAGGCGGTATCCTTGGGTCGAGAGCTAGGCCTCCTGGTATAAATCTCAAACGACGTCGTACGCCTGAGCAACCGGCAGTGAATGTCCTTTCACCGCCGGTTTTTCAATTCGATTTCCAGGAATACAACCCTTAGTACAACCCTGATTACAACTTTAGAACGATGATTATTCCAGCGAAAGCTGTAGAATGATCTATAGGAGCAACAATGACAATCTTCCAGGACAGGAACGAATTAGAGAGCAATTCCCCAGTTTCGGTGGAGGGGAACGATCTATCCCTCGCCGGTGGAGCAAGGTCTTTCGAAATCCATGTCAGAGGCCATCTCAATAGCAAGTGGTCAGATTGGCTGGGAGGCCTGGAGATGAAGTTGTTGGATGGTGGAGAGATGGTCCTTTGTGGACCCATTGTCGATCAGGCTGCCCTGATCGGAGTTTTGAATAAACTGAACCGTCTAAACCTGACATTAATTTCCGTGAATGAAGTGAAAGAGGAAGATTGATCGGAGGCAAAATGAAAAGCATACAAACACAAAACAGCAATTTCGAGGTGATTGCGTGGGGCGCCATATTTATCTGGTGGGGCATAACGGAGTTGTTCAAGTTTCTACCCCTTGGTTTCGGAGCCATTGGCGTCGGACTGATCTTACTTGGCATGAACACGGCACGATCGTTAAACGGCAGCCCTACCAGCGGATTTTCTATAACGCTTGGCGTCCTGGCGCTCGTTTGGGGCGGGCTCGAGCTGGCAGGGTCCATTCTGAGCTTGCCGTTCGAGTTGCCGGTTTTCGCCATCCTGTTGATCACGCTGGGTGCATTGATACTCGGGCGTGAGGTCTTTCGAATCAAAAACTAGTGAAGGAGTTTTCCATGGAAAGGATCTATGCAAATACAGTCGTAGGCAGGAAGAACATTGGTTTCGGAATTGCGCTGTTCATCCTCCTCGGTGTCGCAGTAGGGGTTCCACTGACCATCGATTTATTCGGTGGATCGATCCTCAGCCAAGAACAATACCAGACCTGGAAAGTCATTCATGCGTATGGTGTCTTCCTGGCTTTCATCAATTATTTCTTTGGCCTGTGCATCGACCGGTTGAGCCTAACAAGATCACAGAAGGAAATCTCAAGCTGGTCATTTCTGCTGGCAGGGATAATTGGCGGCCTGGTCCGGATGATCCTGGTCCTCACCTCAACCTTCAATGAATTCGGGATCTATGCTTCCCTCAGCGAGTCGGCCTGCTTCATCGTTGGAACGCTGATCTTCGTAAGCGGTCAGGTAAAGGATCGATCGGCCCTGGAGCCGAAACAGGCTGCGTCGGTGGTTTATCCACACGCCAAATAACCCGGCGGTGTCTTTCATCGGCTCATCGCAAATCAATCGTTGCTCCAGACCGCCAGGGTGCTGATATAAGGAGAGTGAGATGCATTTTCTTGGTTACACGGCACTTGGAATCACCATCCTTGTGCTATTGGGTTTCCTCGTTCTTGTCAAGCGACTGGCTACTGGTTCTCTGGTCGAGTACAAACCAACGGGCAACCTTTGGGTCCGATTGACCAATAATTTCAACCTGTTCTTCTTATTGGTTCTGAATCCAGGAGTTGCGATCTTGCTGATCGCCGGGTACTCTGAGACGATTGATCCTACCCATCTGCCAATCGATGGGCCGCAGCTTGTTACAGGTTTGGAGATCACAGGTTTAGCTCTGTACGTCGCGGGATGCTTGCTAATGGCCTGGGCGCTGCTCAGGTTGCGAGGCAACTATCAGTTAGGGGGAAGCGCCCCCCGAGACGTAGATGAGATGGTTATCGTTGGACCCTACCGGTTCATCAGGCACCCAATGTACACAGCAGTTTTATGTATCTCCTTGGGGCTTGCATGCCTGATCCAATCATTGGCCTTCTTTTCCGTGTTTTGCATCTATCTCGCGCTGATCCTCGTTCTCATCCCCATTGAGGAAGCCGGATTGCAGCAGGCTTACCAAGATCGCTACATCACGTATCGGAAGAAAGTGAAAAAATTGGTCCCCTATCTATATTGACGGCTGATATCCCTTTCTGTCGTTCACACGCCTTCACTGGACGTAAATCACACCCGGAGGATTTTTAGATGAAGATCTTGACAATCTATGCGAACCCCAACCCCAAGTCCTTTTGCCACGCGATTCTCGAGCAGTTCACGCAGAGTCTCGAGGAAGCCAGTCATACCAATGAGGTGGTCGACCTTTATGCAATGAAATTTAACCCCGTTCTGAAAGCGCGGGATTACCCCAACTGGATCGACGAAAAAATCCCTTTGGAAACGCTCAAAAGAATGATCCTGGAGAACAGCGGCGGACCTATCCAGCGGTTCGCCCTGGAAAGATGGCTCCGCAACAAAGAAGTCCCGGATATTTTGAAAGCAATCAAAAGGCTAAGACCCAAAGACGTTGTCGAGCAGCAACAGAAAGTTGCCCAGGCGCAAGGATTGGCCATCATATCTCCGGTGTGGTTTGTCGGTTTTCCGGCTATTCTGAAAGGCTGGATCGAGCGTGTCTTTACCTACGGGTTTGCATATTCCTTAACGCCGGAGGGTTGGAAGGGCGACATCCACGGCCGGATCCCGTTATTCAAGCACGAAAAAGCCTTGCTCATCAGCACAACCCTTTTCAACGAAGAGGCTTACCAAGCCGGATTACGGGAAGCGATGACAAGGCTGATCGACGATTTTGGATTTCGATATCCGGGTGTGAAAAATGTGGAACATGTTTACTTCTATTCTGTCAGTGCGGTCGGTGAGGAAGTCAGGCAAGGCTATTTACAGGAGACTTATCGTTTAGGGAAAGAGTTTTGCTCAGCCTGATTGGACCCGACCAAGCCGCTCATGCGATGTCCCGACGGCAGACACCTCCGTGCTCAGAGTCTTTCTAGCCTGAGCGCAACAGTGCATTGCACAGGCGAACTTCGTTCGCACGAAAGTGCAATGCACCTACGTTACAACTATTTTGGAAGCTGATTTTCTTGTTCCCCTTTCGTCTTTTCCAGGTCAAGTCTCGCCTTTTCGAGCTCAATTTCTTTATGCTTTCTCTCCAGCTCGCGATCTTCTTTCTCTCTGGCTTCCTTCCGCCAGGCCAGAATTGTGGTTGAGACAAATCCTACGAAAGTAACCATCGATGTAATACACGAAGATACGATCGCCACCAGGCCGCCGATGGTTAAGAGGTCAGGATTAGCATCTATCGGCGGATCAGACGCTGTGAGTCTCAACGAAGGGCCGAAAATAACCATAACGATCACTACACTGATCGACAGGAGAAAGAGCGCCAGGAAAATGTTTCGCGCCTTGGTATAGGGTGACTTGTGCTCCATTGTTCTCACCTCGAGATTTCACAAGATGCAGTCCTCAATATTATAAATCACAAGCAATCGGCCAGTTTAACGGTTGGTCTCTTGTCAGCGCATGCCATCAGCCCAAAAAAAAGCTGAACTCTCTTGCGTTTTCCGAACACATGTGCTACAAATAGAGCAGGGCCGGTCCTATCCGAGGCGAGGCTCGAGCGGAATCCATTACCCTCAGGAGGCTCCAAGCATGCTCCACCCATTGGTAGAACAATTGCGCTTTACCCGCAGCGAATTCCTGCGCGGCATCCAGGGCGTCAAGCAGGATGAAGCACGCCAGCGCTTTTTGCCGATGAACTGCATCAGCTGGAATGTCGGTCATCTGGCCTGGCAGGAGCAGCGTTATTTTCTCTTCTATGCCCAGGGACAGATGCCCTTCCCCGAGGTCGATCTGGGCTTTGCCTATGGCGCCCCGGCCAGCACGCCAGCACTCAAAGAAACCCTGGCCGCCTGGCAGGCCATCACCCACCTGGCCGACCCCTGGCTGGAGGGCCTGACCTCCGAGGCGCTCCTGCAGAATGTAATCCGGAATGGAAAGCCGACTACTTATATCTACGGAAACCTGCTACAGCGTATCATCTACCACTACTGGTATCATCTCGGTGAGAACTTGGCCATCCGCCAGCAGCTAGGCCACACCCGACTGCCCCAATTCGTTGGGGATATCGATAACCAGGCACCTTACCACCCTAAGTAGCCTGATCTGTACCGATTCGTTTTCCCCCACTCAGGTGCGTCGCACTTTAAAAGTGCAACGCACCTACTCTATAGCCCAACAATCCCTTAACCTGGGCTTCACCCAAGCCCAGTACACTGGTGATAAAATTGCGCCCATGCGCAAGCTGAACTGGCTGTACGGTCTCGCCGCCCTGGCGATCCTGGCGATCCTGGCGTTGCTGGCGGGGGCGGCGTACCGGCTGCCGCCCGTCCATAACCGCCTTTCCTGGCGCGTCGATTTTGCCATGACCTACCTGCGTGGGCTGATCCATCCGATCCAGGCGATGCCCACCGCGTTGCCCAAGCCGCAGGCACAGGTCGCCAGCCTGGTGACAGCTACACTCCCAGCTACCTCCACGCGATCTTTGTCCACGGCCACCCAGGCAGCCACCCCCACGCCAGAATACACCCCCACCCCGCTGCCCTCGCCCACCGCACTGCCGCAGGCCGTCTCCTTGCCCGCGCCGGAATGGGAAAAGCAGGACATCAACAACTGTGGCCCGGCCGCGCTGGCCATGTACCTGCGCTCCTATGGCTGGGAAGGCGACCAGGAGACCATCACCCAGATCATCAAGCCTTACCGCGAAGATCGCAACGTCAACGTTGAAGAGCTGGCCTACTACGTGCGTAACTACGCCGGCTGGCTCAACATCCAATACCGCGTGGGCGGAGACCTGGAGCTGCTCAAGCAGCTCCTCGCAGCCGGCCTCCCAGTGATGATCGAAGAGACGTTCAAATTCGACGAGCCGTTCTGGACCAACGACGACCTGTGGGCCGCACATTACCAGGTGGTGACCGGATACGACGAGGCCAAAAAGATCTTCATCGGGCAGGACAGCTTCCACGGACCGAACCAGGAAATCCCCTACCAGCGGCTGGACGAGTACTGGCAGGCTTTCAACCGCGTTTACATCCTGGTCTATCCACCGGCCCAGGAGCCGGTGGTCCAGGCCATCCTGGGGGAAAATTGGGACCCAGACGCCAACCGCCAGCACGCCCTGGAGCTTGCCCAGGCTGAGACGCAATCCGACCCGGACAACGCCTTTGCCTGGTTCAACCTGGGAGCCAACCTGACCTATTTCGAGCGCTATATCGAGGCCACCGACGCCTTCGACAAGGCGCGGGAGATCGGTCTGCCTCAGCGCATGCTGCGTTACCAGTTCAGCCCGTTTATCGCCTATTTCCACACTGGCCAGCTCGATGACCTGATTGCCCTGACCGAATATGCGCTCGAAGTGACCCCCAACGCCGAGGAAGCCCTGCTGTGGCACGGCTGGGCGATGTACCGCCAGGGCGACACCCCTCAGGCGGTAGAAAACTTTCAGCAAGCGCTGGTAGAAAACCCCAACTATCTGGACGCACAGTACGCTTTGGACTTCGTGCGCGCCAATCAATGAGCCAGCGCACACCGGGGAGTTTATGCTATACTCAAGAAAACGGTCGTTTAAACAACGAAGGAGAGCCACCAAATGAAATTGACCCCAACCCTACCAGGTATAAGAGCCACGCTCTTATTCCGTGTGGTCATGGTACTGATCATTTTATCGACCATCTCTGTGCAGGGCGCCTTCTCGCAAGGTGCAAATGCTCCGGAAGCTCTGCCAACCTGGACCAAAATCTCGGTTGACGCCCCGCCTTATTTCCTGAATATGCGCGATCGCAGCCTGGCCTACAATCCGGTCACCAACCTCCCGTGCATGGCCTACGGCGGCGATGCGCTGTACTATTCCTGCTGGAACAGCACCACCAGCACCTGGGATACGGCCGTCATCGATGCGGGCCTGTCTGTAGGACAATACACCGCCATGGCGTTCGACAACTACGCCCGCCCGTTCATCACATACTATGACTCCTGGAATGGGCGGCTCAAGATGGCTTATCTGAATGGTGGCGTATGGCATTTCCTGATCGTGCCAGATGCCACGGTCTTCGCGCCGACCTCGTTAGCCTCAGAAGAGACCGGCACAGCCGCAGCGCCTACCCAGACGGAAGGAACCGCCGCCCCCACGGAGCCGCCCGTGACGGCGCCTGTCGAAACCACCACCCCCACGGAGCCGCCCATGACGGCGCCTGTCGAAACCACCACCCCCACGGAGGCGCCCGAGACGGCGCCTGTCGAAACCCCCACCACGACCGAAGAGCCCTCGACCCTGGCGCTCATCGATCAAATCCTGAAGGAAAACCCGGGGGAGAATCCACCCACCCCCAACTTCCTGGTCGATAACGCCATCGGTTACGGTAAATTCTCCTCGATCGCCATTGACCGCAATAACGGCTTCCACATCAGCTTCTTCGACGAGGTCGATGGCACTCTGGATTACCAGTACTGGAATGGCCTGACCTTCGATGGCGTCGTCGTCCACCACTACAACGATCAGGGCAATACCGGTTTGTGGACCTCGATCCAGGTGGATTTCAACTTCGGCGTCCACATCGCCTATATGTCCGAAAAATACGACGACCTGATGTACGCCTACCGCGCTCCGAACCAATGGCCGGAGAAAAAGTGGCGCATCGAGACGGCGCATGGCGACACTGCGACGGTCAGGACCAACGTCGGCTCCTTCGCTTCGCTCGGCCTGGATTCGGACCGTAAACCGCACATCAGCTATTACGACTTCACCAACGACAACCTGAGGCATGCCTGGAAGGAAGGCAATACCTGGCATCACGAGAACGTCGATACTGGCGACAACGTTGGCTGGTTTACCTCGATCGCGGTCGATAACGATGATCGGATCCACATCAGCTATTTCGATGTCACCGACGGCGACTTGAAATATGCTCGCTATGCCGGCGGTAGCTGGTCGATCCGGACCCTCGACCACAGCGGCCCTGGGAAAGCCGGCATGTTCACCTCGCTTGCGCTGGAAGTTTCTGGAAAGCCGGGCGTCTTTTACACTCACGGAGGGGTCGGCGCGGTCAAATATATTCACGCCAGCTCATCGAACGCCTCGAATTGGAGCGATCCATCCTACGTAAACTATTACTTCCGGGATGTAGGCCAGGCCACCTCCCTGGCGCTCAATGCGACTGGCGTGCCGTTCATCAGCTATCTGGATGCCTTCGCGGGAGTTCTCAAGTTCGCGCGCTCCTACGGGCCGGTGTGGTATCGCAACAATGTGCGCACCGATGACCTGAACACCGGTCTCTACTCATCGATTGACCTCTCCGGCGAATATTCCCCACGCATCGCGTATTACGATCAGACCAAGGGAAACCTGTGGTACGCCAGTTGGACCGGCTCTGCCTGGTCGCAGACCAAGATTGACCAGGCTCGTGACGTGGGAAGATACATCTCGCTGGCGATCGACTCGGCCAGCATTCCACACATGAGCTATTACGATGCGACACGGGGCGATCTGCTTTACGCCACCTATAGCATCCAGGTATCCGGGTGGGTCACCACCACCGTCGATGGTCTCGATAATACCGGGCAATTCACATCGATCACGGTGGACCCGGCAAACGTGCCCTATATCAGCTATTACGATTACTCGGGCGGATCGCTGAATATGGCCTTCCAGTCGCCAACCCAGACCTGGGTGATATATCCGATCGACAATATCGGACGGACGGACCTACTCGATGTGGGGATTTCCTCCTCGATTGCCCTGGACAGCGCCGGGCGGCCGAATATCAGTTATTACGACATCCTGAACCAGGATTTGAAATTTGCGTATTGGGACGGGGTGTGGCCCACCAGCGGCTCCTGGGTCACCAGCGTCCTGGATTCGGCCGGAGATGTGGGCCTTTATTCATCGCTGGCCATCGATCCTGCCACCGATACCCGCCATTTGTGCTATTACGACTTCACCAACGGTAACTTGAAATATGCCCAAAAGGTGGGTGCTAATCCATGGGAATTTCAGATCGTGGATGGCGATGTGGCCGACGGCGATGGAATTAATGAGGGCGATGTGGGTTATTATTGCTCGATCGACCTGAATGGCCTGGGGCAACCGGCAATCAGCTACTACGATAACTCTCATGCCGACTTAAAGGTTGCCTTGAGCTATCCGCTGCCGCCGATGCCGGCAGCCAGCCTGTTCTTACCGATCGTTAACCGCTAAACCCCGGATATGGTTCGATATAAAACGGATGGGCGGTTCTTTGCCGCCCATCCGTTTTACTTATAATACTACCAACCCGCGTTGTACTCCGGCACGGACAGCCTCCGTGCGGTTGGTCGCTCCAAGCTTATGATAAATTGACGAAACGTGAAACTTTACGGTGTGCTCGCTGATGGTCAGCGCCAGGGCAATCTGTTTGTTCGCCAGCCCGTGCGCCAGCAGCTGCAACACCTGGCCTTCGCGCTCGGTTAGCGCCCCGATCGAGGGATCCGCCTCCCGCCCGCCGACCAGCTGCGGTTCAGAGAGGGCAGGCGCAAACAGCCTTCGGGTTCCCACAACCAGCCCCTCATGCACCGCCTGGAGGGCGGCTTGCAGTTCTTCTGCTGAGGCATCCAGTGGCAGGACCCCCCAGCCATGCACAGGCAGGTTCAGCAACGCACCCGCCCGTCCCACATCGTCACTGAGCACCAGGACCGCCAGTCGAACATCGTCACCTGTCAGCCAGCGCTGCAGACTGGCTTCGTCAGCGGCATCATCCGCGATCACCAGCACATCAACCGGGGGCGCGGCCTGAGCATATTCTGCTATCGAAGCCGCCTCATAGATCACTTCGAACTGAGAAAGGCCGCTGCCTGCGCTCAGCAACACCCGGATGCCTGCTCGCAAAGCCAGGTTTGGGGCAATCACCCCGATTTGCATGCTTATCCTTTCGTCGCCTGCTCAACAAACGCCTGGGCGACATGGCTGGGGATGGCAATCCCCTGATCGCCGCCCACGATCATGGTATTGATCCCCACCACTGCACCGCTGGCGTTGACCAGCGGACCGCCGGAGTTGCCCGGCGCCAGGCGAACATCCGACCGGATGATCTCTACCTCGCCTCGCGTGCCGCGCGTTTGCGCCTTGCTCAACCCGCTGATCAATCCGGCGGTGACCGCGCCACGCTGCCCCCAGGGGTGACCCACAGCCAGGACAAGCTGCCCGACCCGCAGTTGGCGCGAATCGGCGACCATCGCCGGCGGCAGGCCATTTTGTTCGATCCGCAACAACGCCAGGTCGATCTCTTCGTCCGTGGCCACCAGACGGGTGGGGATTTCTGAGCCATCTTCCAGCGCAGCACGTACCTGTCGCCCATGAGCAACAACGTGGTAGTTCGTCAGGATGTAGGCGCCAGCGCCGTCGCTGCGGCTCCAGATCACACCTGCTCCAACACCATGGCGACCATTATGCAGCACGACCAGACTGCGCTGGACGCGCCGAACGACCTCTTCCGCTGCATCCGTCAGTGCGCCAGGCAAGCCGGTGTCGTGAGGGTTGGTTGGCTGGCTCATTTTCTCTCCCCAATTCTAACCGCGATCTTGACTGGCTGGCCACCGCGTAAGACCTCCAGCGGGACCGATTGGCCGACCATCTCGCCTGCCAGGCGGACCAACAGATCGTCGGGGTCGGTTAACGGCTCGCCTGCCAGGCTGACCAGGATATCGCCAACCATCAGACCCGCCTGCATGGCCGGGCTGCCCTCCTCGATTCCCACCAGCAGGAGGCCCGATGGCTGCTCACGACCCAGCGCTTGTTGCTGTACGGCCGGTAGAGCCGTCGGCTGGCTGCGGATTCCCAGGTAGCCGCGCCGTACGCGCCCATGCCGCCTCAGCGCCTCGGCCACCTGCCAGGCCAGCCCGACAGGAATGGTGAGAGCGATGCCGCCGTGCGCCAGGCCAGAGGTGTTCAGGCCGAGGACGCCGCCGTTGGCATCGATCAGCGGCCCGCCCGAAAAGCCTGGATAAGGGATGGTATCGGTGCGTATATATTGCTCCAGGAGTCCGCCGCGGCCAGTGCGCACCGGCCCGCCCAGCGCGCTGACCACGCCCAGGCTGGCCTGGATGCCCTCGGTTGAGGGGCGGCCAAGCGCCAGGGCAAGCTGACCGACCCGCGCCGGCCTTGCAGCTGCCTGTGCAGGGCTCAACCCTGCCTCGCTCAAGCGGAGCAGGGCCAGATCATTCCCAGAGTCGCGCCCGGCCAGGCTGGCCGAGCGCTGGCTGCCATCTGGCAACACCAGGCGGATGTCCTCTTCACGCTCCACGACGTGATCAGCGGTCAGCACCAGGTCGGATGCATAGGCGATGCCGCTGGCCGGCATCCGTCGGCGCGCCTCTACAAGCAGCGTGGAGGCGCCGGCCTTTTCTACAGCCTCAGCCATCGCATCGGAAAGTGCAATCAGGGGATTGGCTTCATTTGCCATAACGATAAGCTCCTTATTTGGTTGAAATTCGATTTGCGTAGGGGCGCATGCCATGCGCCCCTATGCTTTCATAACACACGAAACGGAAATCTTTATCCATGCTGGCATCATACACAAATACCACCGGTCCGACATCGCCCAAATGGGCGGTTAAGCACCTGGAAAAAGGACCAGGCATCCAGCGATTTGTGATAAACTTGCTCCCATTATGAGCCCCAATGGGATCCAACGTTTTGTCATCAAGCTGGGTACTTCTACGCTGACCTCCGGGACGTCGCAGCTATCCCTGCCGCGCATGGTCGAGCTCGTCCGCCAGATGGCGCAACTCCACACATCCGGAAACGAAGTCATCCTGGTTACCTCTGGGGCTATCGCCGCCGGGCGCGAGCGGCTGTCCTTCCGCCAGCTGCCCAAAGATATCCCCGCCAAGCAGATGCTGGCTGCCGTCGGGCAACCCAGGCTGATGGCGATCTACGAGCAGCTATTTGGCTTGTATGGCCTGACCGTAGCCCAGGTGTTGCTCACCCGCTCCGACCTGGCCGACCGCCGCCGTTACCTGAACTCGCGCAACACGCTGGCAGCACTGTTAGCCCAGCGGATCATCCCGGTGATCAATGAGAATGATACCGTCGCCACCGAGGAGATCCGGGTGGGCGATAACGATAGCCTATCCGCGCTGGTCGCCAACCTCGTGGAGGCAGATTGGCTGATCTTGTTGACCGACCAGCCCGGCCTGCTAACCGCGGATCCGCGACAGGACCCAACCGCCGAGCTGGTGCGCGAAATCTCAGGCGCAGAGATCCCGCAGGATCTTTGGCGAGCAGCGGGCGGCTCCGCCGGCAGCCTGGGTACCGGCGGCATGCACACCAAGCTGCAGGCGGCGGACCTGGCACGTCGCTCCGGCGCACAGGTGATCATCGCCTCCGGCATCGAGTTGAATATCCTGTTGCGCCTGGTGGAGGGTGAAGCCCTGGGTACGCGCTTTCAACCCCTTTCAAGCGCGCTGGAGGGGAGAAAGCGCTTTATCCTGGCAGGTCGCCGGGCGCCGGGATTGCTCGTGGTTGATGAGGGCGCCGCGCAAGCCATGCGCCGCGGCGGTAGCCTGCTTCCGGTGGGCGTGACCGATGTGCAGGGCACATTCGAGCGCGGCGACACAGTCCGGATTGCCAGCCCCGATAACGACGAGATTGCGCGCGGCCTGGTCAATTACGCCTCCACAGACCTGATCCGTATCATCGGCGTGCAATCCGATGCCATCGAGAGCACCCTGGGGTTCTTCTACGGCGAGGAAGTTATCCACCGCAATAACATGGTCTTGTTATAGATCTAAAAGGTCGAGGATACAGATATGCTGGTCACAATGGGAAAACAGGCCCGGTCCGCTGCTAAAGCGCTAAGCCGGGCGAGCACCGGACAGAAAAACGCGGCTTTGCTGAGCCTGGCAGACCGGCTGATCTCTTCAAGTGATGCCATCCTGGCTGCCAATCGCCAGGATGTCGCCGAGGCTGAAACAAACGGCTTGAGCGCCGCAATGATCGACCGCCTGACGCTGAATATACCCAGGCTGGAGGGGATTGCCGAGGACCTGCGCAAGGTGATCGAGCTTCCGGACCCGGTGGGGGAAATATTTGAGCCACTTACCTTGCCTAATGGCCTGCGCGTCCACAAACAGCGCGTCCCATTGGGGGTGCTGGCGGTCATCTACGAGGCGCGACCAAACGTCACCCTGGACGTGGCCGGGCTGGCGCTCAAGACCGGCAACGCGGTGATCCTGCGCGGCGGCAGCGAGACGCTGCGAACTAACCGGGAGCTGGTAGCCGTCATCCGCGGTGTTCTTCAGGAATGCGGCCTGCCCGAGGATGCCGTTCAATTCATCGATGACCCGGACCGCGCCCGGGTGATGGAACTGCTTCAGATGTACGAGTACATCGACATGCTGATCCCGCGTGGCGGGGCCGCGCTGCACCAGTTCTGCCGTGAGAACAGCCGTATCCCGGTGATCACAGGCGGCATCGGCATCTGCCACCTGTTCGTCGACCAGTCGGCCGACTTCGAGGCGGCCGTGAAGGTGATTTATAACGCCAAAACCCAACGCCCGACCGTCTGTAACGCCCTGGATACCGTCCTGGTGCACCGCAGCGTGGCAGCGGACATCCTGCCCCAGGTAGTAGCCAGGTTGGAAGAGGCGGGTGTGTCCTTCCGCGCGGATGAGTCGGCCATGCCTTACCTGATCCCAGACCATCTAGGGGGGACCCTTCCGGCGTCGGTGACGACCGCGGGTCCGGAGGATTTCGACACGGAATGGCTCTCGCTGGTGCTGGGCTTGAAGGTGGTCGATGGGATTGACCAGGCCATCGAGCACATCGCCGCGCACAGCACGCAGCACTCGGACGGCATCCTGACTCATGACGATGCCAACGCCCGACGGTTCATCGCCGAGGTTGATTCGTCGGCCGTATATGTCAACGCCAGCACACGTTTCACGGATGGGAGCCAGCTGGGGCTTGGTGCTGAGGTGGCGATCTCCACCCAGCGTCTACACGCCCGTGGCCCGATGGCCCTGCGCGAGCTGACCACTTATAAGTGGGTGGTGCAGGGCGATTACACCGTGCGACAATAAGAGTTGGGAAAATGCCGGCCAGGAGCACCAACAAACTGGGCGAAGAAGAAAGGGCTGCCGATGTTTCGCATGGCAGCCCTTTCATTTCACTGGTAACGGCTCTCGGCTTGCGCCAGCAACGCCTGGATCGCTTCGGCGGCGCCCTCCGGCAGCGGCGGGGGTCGGTGGGTGGAGAGGATCTTACGCAGCTTCTCTTTTACTCGATCTTCGAGGCTATTGCCCCCCTTCTGCTCCCAGATCACATAAGGATCGCGATCCAACAGGCCTGGTGTCCAAATTTCCTGGCGGCATAGAGCGACCGATTGGGGCTCGGCTACGAAATAGCCCGCCGGTCCCACCTTTTCGATCAGGTCCAGCATGATCGATTCCCGGCTGACCTCGACGCCGCGCATAAAACGCTTGACCATACTGATCACCTCGTCGGCGAATACCAGCAGCGAGGGCGAGCCGATATCGGCGCAATCCAGGAACCCCACATCGTGGACCAGGCAGGCGCCGCTCAGCGCCGAGGTCAAAATCTGCAGGGCGATCTCAACCCCCGCCTGTGCATCCAGCTGCTTGCTCTCCGAAGCCCCGGCCGTGCCCATGAATGGCACGCCCAGGTAGCGTGCCAGCTCGGCCGCCGCCGCCACGTACAGGTCCGTCTCAGGCGCGCCGTAAGACGGACGGGCGGTGCGCAAATCCATCGGCGTAGGCAGGCCGCCAATCACCATCGGGGCGCCGCGACGCTTGAGCTGTATGATCGCCAGCCCGCTCAGCGCCGCCGCCAGATGAATCACCAGTCCGCTTGCGCCCGTAACGGGCGATTCCAATCCAACCGATGGCCCGCCCAGGTAAACGATCGGGATGCCATGTTCCGCCGCCCACAACAGATTGGCAACCTGTTTTTCACCATGTCGCAGCGGAGATTCATAATTGGCGAAGTAAGCAAAGATCGGGCGGCGTTGCAAAGCCTGCTCCCCGCCCGCCACCGCCACGGCGATGCGGTAGATGTCTTGCAGTGTAGCCGTGTCGTTAGCCCAGGCCACGATCGGCTTGCCGGTGTTGGCGATCATCTCGGAAAACTCGTAGACAGGCGAGAGCACTGGCCGGACGTCATCGAACATGCTCAGGCTCATGGCGTAATCGAGGTTGGGTAGTGCATCCACCACCCGGGCAGTCGTGGCCGCGTCCCCGCGCCGCGACTTGCGCCGCTCGCCGGTCTCGGGGTCCTGGTAATACGTACAGGTCGGGCCAGGGCCAAAGTAAACCCGCTCATTGGCCACCTGGATGGGGTGAACGCCATCATGACCCCATAAGGGGAAGGTGCGCGGGACTGCAGTCAGCGCATCCTGGATGATATGCGGCGGGATGTAAGCGCGGTTCGCCTCCACCCGGGCGCCGGCAGAGGCCAGTAACTGGCAGGCCTCAACCTGGTTTACGATAACCCCAACCCGGCTCAAGCATTCCAAGGCCGCCAGGTACAGCTCCTGGCATTGGCGGTCTGATAGAACACGGAACTGCGGAGTTTGCCGTTCGGCGAAGTTGCTCAGGTTGACCATAGCTCCCGTCACTTACCGCCTCCTTTTAGCGTCCCCAGGGCGGCCGCCGCCAGAGCGGGCTTCATGCGCTCCAGCGCCTCCAGACTGTTCTCCAGGGAATTGGCAAAACACAAGCGCAGGTAACCCTCACCGTTTTTGCCAAAGGAGGTCCCCGGCAAAACCGCCACCCCGGTCTCTTCCAGCAGGTATTCGGCCAGCCAGTTCGAGCTGCAACCGAAAGCGGTAACATTGGGGAAGACATAAAACGCGCCTTGCGGCATGCGGCAGCGCACACCGGGGATATCATTCAGGCCGGCCACCAGCGCGTCCCGGCGTCGCTTGTATTCGGCGACCACAGCCTCGACATGCTCTTGCGGCCCTGTGATGGCCTCGATGCCAGCCACCTGGGTGAAGCTGGCTGTGCAGCCCACCGAATGCGTCAGCAGCAGCTCGACCCGCTCGGCCAACAGCCGGGGCATGATGCCATAGCCCAGGCGCCAGCCGGTCATGGCGTAGGTCTTCGAAAAGCCGTCACAGATGATCGTGCGCTCTGCCATCCCCGGCAGAGAGGCGATGCTGGATGCGGGCTGGTCGTACACCAGCCGGGCGTAAATCTCGTCGGACAGAACCCACAGATCGCGCTGGCGGGCGACCTCGGCGATGTGCTCCAGGGCCGCCAACGGCATCACGCCACCGGTAGGGTTGCTGGGTGAGTTCAGCACCACCATGCGCGTGTGATCGTTCACCAGCCGGTCGAAGGCCTCCAGGTTGAAGGAAAAATCTTCCTCTTCCCGCAACGGGACCGGCACCGGCGTGCCTCCGGCGACATCGATCATCGCCGCGTAGGTGGGGAAACCTGGGTCCGGATAGATGACCTCGTCACCAGGGCGAACCAGCGCCAGGGTGGGAAAGAACAGGGCTGGCTTGGCGCCCGGCCCCACCACTACCTGCGCTGGCTCGATCGGGATGCCCCGGCGGCGGGAGGCATCTTCAGCGATGACCTTACGCAGGGCAGGGATGCCAGCCGAGGGCGTGTAACGCGTAAAACCCTCCTCGATGGCATCGATCCCGGCCTGCGAGATATTCTCGGAAGCGGTCACGTCCGGTTGACCCAGCTCCAGGTGGATCACATGGCGCCCCGAGGCTTCCATCGCCTGGGCTTTGGCCAACATGAAATATGCGCCTTCGGGCATCAGTTTGAGGACACGTTCAGCAAAGTCCATCCGTCACCTCCTACAGGCGGGCGAGCGCCTGGTCCAGGTCAGCGATAACATCCGCGGCGTTTTCTAGACCGACCGAGAGGCGGATCAGACCATCGTCGATGCCGGCTTCGTGGCGTTCCTCCTGGGTCATATGCTCGTGTGTGATGGTGCGGGGATGCATGCAGATAGTGCGGCTGGTGCCAAAGGTCACCGCATGAACCACCAGCTCCAGGCTGTTCATCATCGTGGCTGCGCCCGCCATGCCTCCCGGCACGACAAACGAGAGCAGCCCGCCACCGCCCTTCATCTGGCGCCGGGCCAGCCCGGCCTGCGGGTGGCTGCTTAAGCCGGGATAATTGACCTGTTTCACCTTTGGATGGGAGGCCAGGAACCCGGCCACCGCCTGTGCGTTGGCGCTGTGGCGCTCCATGCGCAGCGACAGGGTCTCCAGATATTGTAGCATCAGCCAGGCCTCGAAGGGCTGCAGGATGGCGCCGACGAATTCGGTGGTGTTCCAGCGGATGTCCTCCACCAGCTCTTCCGGGCCGACCACTGCCCCGCCGAGCACCGAGGCGTTGCCCGCCAGGAATTTTGTCAGCGATAGCAGAATGATGTCCGCGCCCAGATCCATCGGTTTTTGCAGGGCAGCCGTAGCCGTGGTGTTGTCTACCAACAATGGGACGCCGCGTGAATGGGCGACTTCAGCCACCGCCGCGATGTCGGTCACCAACAAGACCGGGTTGCTGGGCGTCTCCACCCAGACCAGGCGGGTCTGCTTGTCGATGGCGCGGTCCCAGGCCTTGGGATCGGTGAACTCTTTGACAAAGCGGAATTCGACCCCGCAGCGCTCCGGGAAGATGGTCGCGGCCTGCTTGTAGCCTTCCCCAAAAGTGTTAAGCGTGGTGACGACATTATCGCCCGGGCGGGCGATGGTGAATACCAGGTTGAACAACGCCTGCGAGCCGGAGCCGGCGGTCACAGCGCTCTCGCCGCCCTCCAGTGATGCCAGGCGATCCTCTAAAACGCTGACAGTGGGCGTCTTGCTGCGCCCGTAGATGTAATCCGGGAACTTATCGAACGAGGGGTAAGGATAAGTCATCGACTGTACGATAGGCGGCACGAAAGCGCGGAACTGCTCGACGTTTCTCAGCGGGTGAAATCCGGCGTGCAGCGCCCGGGTATCGAAACCCAATTTTGCATCCGCCCGTGCGGCCGGTTTTACCTCCGGTTGATATACCCATGGGTCACGCAGGAAGAAGGGTTTCCCTTCGTTCGAATGATCGCTTGACATGGTGGATGAAGCCTTTCTGTTATTTGATCCTGGATCAGGTCGGAACCGTTAATGGTTAAGATCTTGGTCCCGCCCTGCGAATTGCCGGCTCAGCTTTTTGTGTTGATCCAGGCCTGCTCCCGCTCGACAATGGCATGAATTGCCTTTTGTACCTCAACCGGCAGCGGCTCGACGGTATGGCTCGCAAGGATCGACTCAATCTGCCTGGCGGCGCGTTCTTCCAGGGTCGTCGAGCCGCGCTTTTGCCACACCGAATAGGGATTCTTATCGATCAGCCTGGAATAATACGGCTCTTTGAAATGCCGCAGGGTGTGCGCATGCCCCAGGTAGTTGCCGGTCGGGCCAAGCTCTTCGATCACGTCCACAGCCAGGGTCTCATCGTTCACCGGTATGCCCGCCGTGGCCGCACGCAAAAAGCCCAGGATTTCATTGCAGATGACGATCATCTGCAGCGAGCCTTGCAGACCGGCATCCATAAAACCGACATCGTGGACGATGTTCGCCCCGTGCAGCAAAGCGGTAACCAGGCTGATGGTGGCTTCAAAGCTGCATTGCTGGTCCATGACCTTTGAATCGGTGGAGCCGCCCAGGCCGAACACGGGCAGGTCGTAATACTTGCCCATCGTGGTGGGGACGCCTTGCTCATCCGCCAGCACGTAATTGCCCACCATAGTCTGCAGGTTATACGGGCCGCCGTTCCAGCCAGGTACCCCCACCGGGACGCCCGGGTGGATCAGTTGCGCCAGGACGATGCCCAGCAACACACCGGCGTTCATCGAGGCCTCGCAGCCGGCGATCGTCACCGGCGAATTTACGCCGCCAGCGTTGAGCGGGATCCACAGTAACGGAAGGCCTTTTTCCGCCAGGAACATGCACTTTTGCAGCGCTTCCTGGTTCATGGTCATGCCGGAGGTGACGTTTATGTAGCAGGTGGCAAATGGCTTATGCTGGAAGGCCTGCGCGCTGCCGGCCACGACCTCGCACATCTCGATCGCCGCTACACAGCCCTCGAAGTCTGGGGTGACGAAGACGATTGGCTTGGTGGTCGTGTTGAGCATGATTTCCATCTGGTAGCGGTCGTATACTCGCTGGTCGGCATCTTCCGGCAGGAAGGCCGACATGACAAAGTCGATTTCGGGCAGCGCATGCATGAGCGTCGCCGCCTGGCGCACATCCTCCAACAGCGGCTTACGGCGCTCTCCGGTGCGGTGATCGAGTACGTTCAGGCAATCCGAGCCGCCTCCGAAATAGGTATTGTA
>Ga0154774_1030_pt1 | contig 19989 bp, 23 predicted proteins | sample Rifle2008BG16ft_FD_105782 | JGI IMG/M metagenome (GOLD analysis project Ga0154774, IMG submission 105782) | Chloroflexi bacterium RBG_16_57_11
GATAGGTGATCCCGTGCTCGGTCCAGATCAAGACATTGCCCTCGATTAAGCGGCGGATGTCCAGGTCTCCATTAAGCAGGCGCACGATATACGGGCCGACTGCCCAGATGGCAGTCCGGCCGTTCACCGTTGTTTCCTGGAGAAAGCGGGGCTTCACTTTTTCGATTGTCCACGACCCCGGTTCGATGGTGTGCAAGCTCAGGCGGGCTTTGTCCTGGCTATCGGGCAGGGTCCAAACCAGGATAAGCACACTTCCGTCATGATCTTGTAAGATGACCTGATCAGGTGAACCCAGGTCGGATGGATAAGACGGCAAGCGGATTGGGAACCCGACTTTTACGCGCGCTTCTTCCAGAGTGGTTCGCCCCTGTAAATCCAAAATTGAGATCACGTCCACGGGAATAGGCCTGGGTGTATAGGTGGGTGAAGGGGTCCCTGTGACGGCAGGCAGCGGCGTCGCGGTTACGGGGGATTCGGGCAAAGGAGTTGGGGCGGTCTGAAAGATGCGAACGACCCCAATCTGGATGAACTCCAACACTGCTGCTCGTACTGTGGGGGTGGCCATAACGGCAAGCAGTAGGATAATCAGGATAGACGCCGCAACCCAGGTTATTCTCCACTGGACACGAGGTCGGCCTTGACGCCTGGCCACCCTCCGAATGGCCTCGACTCTAGAGAAATCCGGAGTCGCCGGGTAAGGGAAGTGGCGAGCGGTGTCCCTCAAACGCGTTTCAAGGATTTCAAACGTTCGTTCGTCCATCGTTCCAATCTCTCAATGCAGGAAAATCTTTATCGATCACATTTCGCAGGCGCTCCAGGGCGCGGTGCAGGCGAGACTTCACTGTGCCCTGGATCAAGCCCATTGCATCGGCGATTTCTTCCACCGACAGGCCAAGAAAATAACGCAAGTAGATGATCTGTTGGTCTGCCACCCTCAGTGCTCGTACAGCCCGCCAAAGCTCTTCGGCTTGCTGGCGTTGTTCGCCTTGGACTTCGACCGGGAATTCAATAGAACTTCTTTCGGGTTGGAACAGGCGCCTTAAGGCAGCCAGCTGACGGCCTATGGATCGACGCTGGTTGCTGGCCAGGTTGGAGGCAATCTTGAACAGCCAGGGCCGCAAAGGTCGTGTTGTGTCGAAGCGTTCAAGCGACCGGTAAGCCCGGATAAAGGTCTCCTGCGTGACATCTTCTGCTTCATCGGCGCCGCCCAGGAGGAGATAAGCGAGGCGAAATACCGGCGTTTGATAGGCGCGCACCAATACTTCCCAGGCTAATTCATCCCCTGACAGGCAAGGCGGACGGTGACACCGTCGTCTTGCGAAGCCTGGTGAGCGGTTCCCATCCGTTAGCCGGTGTCTGGCCTGTGAGAACTATTGAAGAAGTACATTACAAAATGAATACACCACTTCGTCAACAAAAGTTCCATTTTCCAGTGAAACTATCCGGATTGAGATAGGTGAGACGACTAGGTTAGAAGCAGGGTGATGGACGTCATGCTTATCGCATTGCTGATCCAGCATGACAGTTGCGACACACTATATAAGTGCGCCGCACATTATTAAAGAAATCGTCTAGAATGACAATATTGGCACCGCAGATCAGTAACGCCGAACGGCGTCAGATCTGGGAGCATAGGTGGAGACGATGCGATGCACAAGAAAGCCTGCGTCTGCATCCCATTCGGTGATGGTTTCTTCGCTGATGAGCTCAAGGTTGCAGGTACACGGCGGCGCACACTGGCAGGGCTGGTCGCAGCCGCAGTAGGGGTTAACACAGACGGCATCTGAGGCGTTGTGCATTTTTCACTCCTTCCTTAATGCTGGGGAAAATAACCCGGGATCACTTTATTCCTGGTTGGACTCACCAACAGGGTTGAGGTACTCGGCGATCTCGATATACCGGGCATAGGAGACCAATTCCGCCTGCGTTTCCGTCTGCTGATGTACTTTCCACAGGCTGTCCCCGATTTGGTCCAGAGCTTCGATCCCAAAATGAAGCGTCCAGTGGACCACCCACAGGTAGCGCGGCCTCCCGCCTGCCCCGACGTGTTCTCGCAGCAGGTATTGGCTGGTCACCGTGCCGGCCCGCGTGACCGAGGCCAGCGCAAAGCCCTCCTGCCGAGCGAAGGTTAGAAAGGCCTGTTCGTCGGTGGTGGGCAGCAAGGAAAATTGATAGACGTCAGAGATTTGTGTCATCGGTATCTCTTCCTTAAAAATCTAACAGTGATAATCAGGATTGACCTGAAATGGAGGATCGGCGGCGAAGTATTGGCAGGCTATCAGGAGAAGCCGGCAGCTTTTTCTTCAGGTGTGGTATCGAATGTGACCTCTTCGGCCAGCTCACCCTCTTCGAGGTAAAGCTCGCTGCCGGTTTCGAGGGTCACATCCTCGTGAGCGATGGCCTGCTCCCCGGCCCGCAGCCGTTCGGTGATTTGATTTTTACGCCCAGGGAAGGTCAGGATGATGCCATGCCGTAGCTCTTCATCTGAGAAGTCAGGGCTGATGGATTTCACCGGCAGAACCTGGTCGAAATCCGGCGGTCGTGTGATCCAGTGTGCCAGGTATAGCTCACCGGAATGACCAAAGAGCAGGTATTGCAGCTCGGGCAGCATGGTGGCGTTAGGATCGAACTTGCGAAAGTGGATGACGTTTATCACGCTCACCCTCACGTCCTCGAGGATGGCTTCTTTGCCAGGTTTTTCGAAGTGTCCGCGGTGGAGGGTGCCTTGGAAGGTACGCAAGGCATCGGCTCCTCCGGCGCCCAACCGCTGCAGAGAAAATCTTTCGGGGACGAGGGTATACACCCGCTCGCCCGAGTCCCGGCGGTCGGCGCGATAGATCGCATGAGCGTCCTTGCCGGTGGCGGTCAGGCTCACTTCCAGGATAACCTGGTGATCGTGCATCGACATGAACATCGGTAGATGCGAGAGATAGAGCGTTACCTCGCCGAAGAATAACATGCCGTGAACACCGACATCGTGGGGCTGATCCATCGACCCGTGGTGAGAATGATGGTCCATTATTTATGCCTCCATTGCAGCTGATTTGGTCACTGGAAATACTACTGGATCCCTGAAAACACCAGAGATACTGGTGATGAACGGAAAATTGTAAATACTGCAGTTCTTCACCCAGGTCTTCGGACAACCAGTCCCGGGAATTGCAGGATTCGCCGGCGTGTCGTATTGGCGGGAAGGTCAGTTATGAGGGCAGGCTTGAGCAATGATCAACTAATTGTACTAATTACTATCTTATTTGTCAATTACAATTAGACGGTTGCTTCAAACCGACAACTGGAATAGCACTGCGCTGAGCTTGATGGGAATGTATGGTGCGGCGGCGATCGTCTCTACAATCGGGGTGCTGCACTACCCGGCAGCCGCCTCCAGGACGGTGACGGGCATAGTTATAAATTTGGGCGGCGTTGCCGCCCAAATTTATAACTATTTCAAAAATTATTCCGCCGGATTGATCGGCATGATCTCCTCATCGTAGGTCTCTTCGACGAACTGGGCTTCTTCGGTGGAACCTTTGAGGGCGGCGGTGCTGGATTGGCCGGAGGTGGCGGCCATAAGGACCTCGTCAAAGTAACCGGCACCGACAAAGCTCTGGTGCTTGATGGCTTTATAGCCGTAGCGGTGCTCCAGGTCGAACTCGTGCTGCTGGAAGCGCGAGTAGGCGGCCATGCCCTCCAGGTTGTACTCGTGGGCCAGCTCGAACATGCTGGCGTTGAGGGTGTGAAACCCGGCCAGGGTGACGAACTGGAACTTGTAACCCATCTCGCCAAGCTTCTCCTGGAAGGTGTGGATGGTCTTATCGTCCAGGTTGCGCCGCCAGTTGAAGGACGGCGAGCAGTTGTAGGCCAGCCATTTGCCGGGGAACTTCTCATGTACGCCGTCGGCGAACTCCTTGGCCTCGCCCAGGTCGGGCTTAGCCGTCTCGCACCACACCATGTCGGCGTAGGGAGCGAAGGCGCGGGCACGCTGGATGGCGTATTCCACCCCGCCTTTAACATAGAAGTATCCCTCGACGGACCGCGTGCCGGTCAGGAAGGGCTGGTCAACAGGGTGCGAATCGGAGCGGATCAGCGTGGCCGATTCGGCGTCGGTGCGGGCGATCAGGATAGCGGGCACGTCGAGCAGGTCAGCAGCCAGGCGTGCCATGATCAGCTTTTCGACGAATACGTTGACCGGCACCAGCACCTTGCCACCCATGTGGCCGCACTTTTTCAATGAAGAGAGCTGGTCTTCCAGGTGGATGCCGGAAGCGCCGGCCTGGATCATGGCTTTGATCAGCTCGAAGGTGTTCAGCGGGCCGCCAAAGCCGGCCTCGGCGTCGGCTACGATTGGCACCAGCCAGTCCATGTCATCTCGGTTCTCCATGTGCTGGATCTGGTCGGCGCGCAACAGGGCGTTGTTGATGCGGGTGATCAGATGCGGAACGCTCTGCACCGGGTACAGGCTCTGGTCGGGGTAGGTGTGTAGTGCATCGTTCATGTCGCCGGCCACCTGCCAGCCGCTGACATAGATCGCTTTCAGTCCGGCCTGGACCATCTGGACTGCCTGGTTGCCGGTCACCGCGCCCAGGGCGCGCAGGAAGGGCTCCTTGTGGAACAGATCCCACAGCTTCCAGCAACCCATGCAGGCCAGCGGGTATTCGATCTTAAGCGAGCCGCGCAGCCGAACCACGTCCTCGGCCGAATAGGTGCGGGTGAGGCCTTTCCAGCGCGGGTCGGTCTTCCAGTAATGCTCCAGCTCTTTGACATCCTCTTGGGTGTACATATGGGTTTCCTCCTGAAGTGAGTGAACAGGTTGGTGATCAATAGGATAACCACAGAGTCACAGAGCGCACAGAGTTTTATTGATAAAAATCTCTGTGTCTCGGTGACTCTGTGGTTCTATTTCAGTCCAGGTACTCATAAGCCAGCGGCGTCAGGAAGTCGATGAAGTGCTCGGCAGTGACCAATTGGTCGAACACCTGTGCCGCCAGGTCGAATTTGCCGGAGGCGAAGAGGTTTTCGCCGAACAGGCCTTTGATCTTGTCCAGCTCTTCGGGTAACAGGCTACGATATAGCTCCCGGGTCACCTTGCGGCCGTCGGTTAGGCAGCCGAGCGGGCTGTGGATCCATTGCCACACCTGGGCGCGGGAGATCTCGGCGGTAGCGGCGTCTTCCATCAGATTGTAGATCGCGGCCGCGCCGGTGCCGCGCAGCCAAGATTCGATGTACATCAAGGCGACGCTGATATTGGTACGCAGGCCAATCTCGGTGATCTCGCCGCCGGGAATGCGGAAATCGATCAAATCCTGCGCTCGCACATGGACGTCCTCCCGCAGCCGGTGCTTCTGGTGCAGCTTGTCACCCAGAGCGTGGTGGAAGACCTCCGTCGCTACAGGCACCAGGTCGGGGTGAGCCACCCAGGTGCCGTCGAAGCCGTCGCCTGATTCGCGCAGCTTGTCATCGCGCACCTTAGCCAGGGCGATCTCGTTGATTTCGGGGTTTTTGCGGTTGGGGATGTAAGCCGCCATTCCGCCCATGGCGTGGGCGCCGCGCTTGTGGCAGGTCTGCACCAGTAAATTCGTGTAGGCGCGCATGAAGGGCACGCTCATGGTGACCTGGGCACGGTCGGGAAAGATGAAATCCGGCTGGGAGCGGAACTTCTTGATGATGCTGAACATATAATCCCAACGCCCGGCGTTCAGGCCGGCGGAATGCTGGCGCAGCTCGTATAGGATCTCCTCCATCTCGAAGGCGGCCAGGATAGTCTCGATCAGCACGGTGGCGCGAATGGTGCCGCGCGGGATCTTGAGCTCGTCCTGGGCCAGGTTAAAGACATCGTTCCACAGGCGGGCTTCCGTGTGGCTTTCCAGCTTGGGCAGGTAGAAGTACGGTCCGCTGCCGCGCTCCAGAAGGCGGCGAGCATTGTGGAAGAAGTACAACCCGAAGTCGAACAACGAGCCGGAGATGATCTCGCCATCCACCAGCACGTGCTTTTCGGGCAGGTGCCAGCCGCGCGGGCGCACCATCAGCACGGCGACCTGGTCCTTGAGCCGGTATTGCTTGCCCTCTGGGCTGGTGAAGTCGATCGTGCGGGTGATGGCGTCGACCAGGTTGATCTGGCCTTCGATCAAGTTGCTCCAGGTGGGGGTGTTGGAGTCTTCGAAGTCGGCCATAAAGACGCTGGCGCCGGAGTTGAGGGCGTTAATCAGCATCTTTCGATCAGTGGGGCCGGTGATCTCGACATGGCGCATTTGCAGGTCGGCGGGGGTTGAGGCGACCCGCCAGGTGGGGTCAGCCCGGATGGCCGCCGTCTCGGGCAGGAATGTGGGGAGCTGACCGGCATCGATAGCGGCCTGGCGCTGTGTGCGCATCGCCAGCAGCTCCAGACGGCGGGGGTTGAACTCCCGGTGCAATTTGGCCACAAAGGATAGCGCTTTGGGGGTCAGGATTGCTTCGTATTCGGGCGGGATGGGGGCGGTGAACTGAACACCGGGGGGAAATTGTGGGGGCATGGAAGATCCTCCTTGCGGGTGTCTATACCACGGCGCGCCCGTTGCCTCCTGCGCGCCGTGGCCAATTTTGACGCACTGCGTAATGGGATTATATCAGAGTTGTAGATCGTGGAGGGGTGAAACGTGATGGGTGATGGGAGTTTCACCCCTATCGCTAGTGATCTGGTTTTGAGCCAACTTTGGCTGGTTCAAAGGCCTTTCTCACTCCCTAGATTAGATTTAGGGTGTGTCATATCTGGGATAGTTATTCCTGAAATTCGGGCAAATCCTTGATCTGTTGACTATCGACGATAAGCGATACCTTATCTTCACCGAGCACATCCACCCAAGCGATCGGGATCGATTTATTCTCTTTAAGGATCAAGCCTTTGGCGACGATTAAGCGGGTGATCTGACCGTCCTCAGGATCCGTAATCACGCGCTTAACGTTTCCAACATGCTCATCGTCCACGCTGAACACCGGCGCTCCCTCTTTCAGTGCGATCAGATCTTCGGGGATGGAGCGGTTGGTTTCAACGATCATCGGAGGCGCAGGGAGGGGATTTGCGAACGACATAGGCACCAACGGAACTACTTGGCTGTCCACCGGTGTGTACTGGGTGATATTGAATGGGGGCATGAGTTCTAAGTCGTCGGCAATACAGAGCAAGGTTACATTCTCTCGGGAAGCAGATCCTATCCGTTGGACATCGACAACCCGATCAATCCTGTCAATCAGCCCGCTTTGGATCACGATATGGGTCACCTGGTTCGTCTCCGGATCGATCACTACCCGGCGAAGGCGACCAGCCACCTTGCCATCGGCAGTCATCACGCTCGTTCCTTCCTTGAATTCCATCATTCACCTCATTTCATTCATCTGTAATATTGGAATAATCCGGTCAAGGATTAGTCCTACCGGATGTCCTGCAGTGCCCGCCGATACTTTTCAGGCAATTTTTTTGGTTCGGAATAAAAGCAGACGTTTTGGGCAGCCCTTGGAATTACCACTACTTTACGGTAAATCTGAGAGCTTGCCTTGACCCTGGTTGGCTGAACCCGGTAGCTAGTCTGTCCCCGTCTGGCGATATACTCCCTCCGGTTGTAACCGCTACGGCTTTGCTGGTACTCGATCGTCACGCCGTACACGATGCGCCCGGATCGTTTTTTGACCTCGCCAACCGTCCAGCCTTGCACGTCGCCGGCGATGTAAATCCATTTGACCTTGGGGTAAAGCGCATGACCATCGCCACGTGTTCGCTGCTCCAAGTCGTAAGACACGTACATTTCATCGGCTATGCCCTTGAATTGCGACTCAGTTGGTCGATAACGGTGATTCTTGATCTCAACAGCCATATCTCAATCTCCCCATTCTTCGTCATATTCGGCCTCGGTGCCGATTTGCTTGGCGCGACGGTTGATCTCCCGGGCTGTCTTGCGGAACTCCTCCTCACCCAGCACGCGCAGCGCCTGGGTTTCCCGGCCGAATTTTACCTCCCAGGATGGTGCGTGGGTTAATGTGATCAGGTAGCCGGCGCGTTTATAAAGCTCCGTCAAGGCTGGACGGGATTTTGCCAGGCCGACATCGCTTCGGATTGCAGTAAAAACTTTTTCCATATCGGCTTTGTTGTTGATCTCGCCGTAAATCGGTCTTTCTTTAGCCATGAGGCTTGCTCCTTATTTGGTTAAAACCTTTCAGCTTGGTGGGCGCACGCGGTGCGCCCCTTTCACGAATTCGAACAACCTGCTATATATGGTTATATAACAAACATATAAGCATGTCTATCCGGAATTTCCCGATCTGGGGTTAGGGATCTCCCTACCGCGTATTTATATAAAAACTACTTTCAATGATGTATAGGGATTTAGGTGATTATGCGGCCGGCTGGCGGCCTGCCAGCATCGACTGGACCAAGCGCAAGGCCTTCGGGTGGAGCGGCGGCCGCGCTTGTTTGTTGATCCACAGGGGCGCACCAGTCGACATCAGAATGATCGCGGTGAGACGCAGGTAATCTTTGAAGAAGGCTGCCGGTCCAGCGTAGCCGAGCAGGGCGTAAAAAGTGGGGTCTTTGGCCTCTGCCCTGGCTTTAAAGCTATGCATCAGCACGCCCAGATCGATCCGCCTGGCTAGCTCGTCCGATGTGTGGATTACTAGCAGGTTGGGGGCGCCGGGCTGCATCTGGCTCAGCTTGTCCGATAACACGCCCAGCACACGCTCCTGCGCCCGGCGAAGATCGACTCCGGCGCCCTCAGCGGGATCGCCGACTGCCGCAGATTGCACCCGCAGACGGGATACTTCCAGGTTGAAGACCAGGTTAGCCTTGTAGGTGACGGCGTAGTCGGGTCCGCGCCGGCGCGCGCTGAGGTATGGCTCGTACGCCAGGACCAGGCGGCGGTCGTTGAGCAGGTAAGCAGCGACCTCTAGCTCGCTGCGCAGGTCCAGGACAGTTTCCGGCTCCAGGGCGACCCGGATCTTCTTGCGGATTTTATCACGGTTGGTTTCGACGAAGGCGGTGAAGCGTCCAGAGGCTTCCAGCCATTGCCTCAGCTCGCCGGAAAGCTGGTGTGGTTGCCCGTCAAACAGGTAGGCGATCAGATCGGTCTGTTTCGTCACCCTTGTATTATAAAGTGAACGGTTGGCAGGATCGACGCCATCAACGATATCAGGTGCGATGCACTTCGTGCGAACGAAGTTCGCCAGTGCGTCGCACCTGGCATAATCTTGAGATGATCCTTATCATTTTCTTCATACTTTCTAAAAGATTCCTGCACAGTCATTCGGTATACTTGTTTATTGAACGACCTATTTAGGTCTATGATATCTAATATTCGAAAGGTAATTTGGGCCAGGATTTCCCTCTTGATGGTGGGATCGATCCTGGATGCCGATGGAGGTAATGGTAATGGACAACGATGATCGACCGGTAGGACGTATTCTCAGCCGGAGGGAGTTTTTGACTCTGATGGCCGCGGCCGGAGGTGGAATTCTGGCAGCTTGCACGGGGTTGGAGAGCCAATCCACGCCGACGCAAGCCAATCGGCTGGTGGTAAGCCCTCCGATTCCAGCCACACAAGTGATAATGGCAACCGAATCTGCAAATATGCCGGTCTGCGTCGTACGACCGGAGATGACGGAAGGTCCTTATTTCCTGGATGACCAGCTCGACCGGTCAGATATCCGGGTCGAGCCGTCGAATGGCTCGATTGTGGAAGGTATGCCGCTGGTTCTGACGTTCAACGTGACCCAGGTTGGCAGCGATGGCTGCGCACCGCTTGCGGGAGCCGTGGTGGACATCTGGCACTGCGATGCACAGGGAGTTTATTCGGGTTTCACGGATCAGGCGGAAGGGTTCGTTACTGAAGGGATGCAGTTCCTGCGCGGCTACCAGGTAACAGATGAGAACGGCACGGTCCAATTCACCACGATTTACCCTGGCTGGTATACAGGTCGGGCAGTTCATATTCACTTTAAAATCCGCACTGAGGCCGCCACGGCGAGCGGCTATGAGTTCACCTCGCAGCTTTTCTTAGACGACGACCTGACCGACCAGGTGCACGCCCAGGCGCCATATGCCGTAAAAGGCCAGCGCGACCGGCGCAACGCCGATGACGGGATCTACCAAAACGGAGGCGACCAACTATTACTCGACGCAACAAGCGAAAATGGTGGCTACAAAGCGGTTTTTAATATCGGCCTGGACCTGTCGAATGCTTAGACCGGTCGCCGGGTAACCACTTAGCAGCTCGTTTAAAGCGACCCAACCAACCGCAAAATTTTTATACCACGGGCTGGTCGAGGTTGGGCAATCCTCCACTCTCTGGAAATTTCCCCGAATGACCCGGTCACTCAGGAAGTGGTCGGCAGGCGTCTGGAAAAATGATCAACTTTCCGTTTGCCCGCCTGGCTGCCGAGATGATTGATGCAGTTCTCTCCAATAACCGCGTTGTAATTATGCCAGGGCAGCAGCATATTGCCACGGATACCAATACTGAGTTGTTTATAGGAGAGGCGCTGAGGTTTCTGTTAGGTAAGGATTTTTTTCAAGTTGCGTAATGCAGCAAAACGTTTCCAGACTTAAAATTCCTCGTATCTAACAGCTTTAGGTTAATGTTTTGGACATCTTTAAACAGTGGCTTTCCGGTTCCGACAACAACCGGAGTAACTATAATCAAATATTCGTCGATTAATCCTCGATTCGTGAGCTGTTGCACAATTGAGCCGCTGCCAAATATGGTTATGTCAGGGCCTGCCCCTTGTTTTAGCATCTCCACTTCACCCACGATACCGTCGTGAACCAGTTTCGTATTCACCCAGGTAACTTCTTCCAGAGTTTTCGAAAAAACCACTTTGTTCATCTGATTTAATTCATTGGCTATAATCCGGGCTTCCTCGGGAGCATCTGGATCCATCGCTATGGGTGGCCAATAACTTTCAAACATCTGATAGGTTACCCTGCCCAATAAAAGCGTGTCAGGTTGCATCATCTCATGCGCGGCCTGGTCAACTTCGGGATCATGGATGAACCAATCGATTTCTCCATTTAGCCCAGCGAAAAAGCCGTCGAGAGAAATTCTATTCAACATAACAATTTTTCTCATATCAATCTCCTTATAGTCATCAAAATGCCCTGCCATAATTCAGAGAATACATATCAATTATAGCTCATTAGTTCTGTGATTAAAGATATGCCTTCTGCGGTAGTCACTCTAGCTAGGATTGTGACGTGGTCGTTACGGACGATACACTCTCGGTAGATTTGGAGGGTGGCCGCAGCATTTCTGTGCCAAATGGTTGGTACCCGCGCCTGGCGTACAGAACGCACTCTGAGATAAAAAATTTCCGTTTCAATAGGGCGGGGTCCGGCATCCACTTGCGAGAAGTGCGATGCCCTGGCAATCTTCGTTCGGACGAACGAAACTCGCTTGAAAGAGAGTCGCAACTTACTTGTGCCCCTGGTCTACGGAGCGTCGTTTCCTCACGCGATTGAGGTATGGAGGATTCTCAAGAAAGCAAATTCCCATAGCATTTGCGCAGCGCCATATCCAGGGTATGTTTTCTCACCATCTCAGAAACGGCATCCTGGCTGATCATCCCGCTTGAAGGCGGGTGAGCATGGTGGCCATTATCACCCAATAACAAGAGCATATCCGGATCGTGCTGCAGGTTAACGTCGTAAGGCGATTCCTCTTCAGGCACTAAAATCGCTTCTCTGTTGATAATCCCGTCAGGCGGTAAGCGCTCTTCGATCAGCCGCTCGTTGGCGTCGTAATACCCCTGCTCGATCTCAAATAATCGCGGCAGGTAGCGTTTTTCGATATCGGCGATGATCTCACGGTGAGCCAGGGCAGCGAACAATCGCTCCACGCCGGCTTGCAGGTTGCCATTGCGAACGGCATCCAGCGCCCTGCCGGGGTTATTGAACAGACGATAGGCGCGGATGTATTCTTTTTGCAGGGTGCTGGGCTTCATCTGTTTGGGGAAAATGGTGACGTGGTTCCCGCTGCCGAAGTCGTAATCCAGCAGGATCATGCGCCGGCGAGGAACCACTCCAGGCTTGCGGGTGGGCATGGCGGATAGTGGGAAAATATTGATATTGTCGATGCCATTACGCCGCGCCGCGTCCATCGATTGGCGGATCGTTTCCACCGTGTCATCGTCCGAGCCGATGATGAAAGAGCCGGAGATACGCAGGTCGTGCTCCTTGATGACCTTGATCGACTCGATGATACGCTTCGCCGTCTGGTGTTTTTCGAAGCTTTGCAAGGTGCTGTCATTGAAGGATTCGAAGCCGATGAACAGGGGGTCGAAATTGGCCTGCTTGAGCAGCCCCAAGAACTCGGGGTCCTTGTAAATCTCCAGGCGGCAGAAGGCGAAGCAGCGAAACTGGAGGCCTTCTGCGATAATACGCCGGAGAAGTTTTTTGGCGTGCTCCCGGTAGCCGCCGAAATAGTTATCCACGAACATGAACCGCCGGCAATCGCTCTCGTCGATCTTGGTCTTGATCTCGGTGATCACGCTGTCGATGCTGCGCACCCGGTAGGTGTGAGCGTTGTACATCATGGGCACGATACAGAACGAACAGGCGTACGGGCAGCCGCGCGAGGTTTGCACGACGTGCATCTGCATTTTGCCGCGCAGCAACAATTTCCAGCGGTTGAGCTCTTTCCAGCCGTGCACCAGCGACAGATCGGGAATGGTGTCGATGTTCGCCACCATTGGCCGGTCTGGGGTATGGATATACTCTGTTTCGTCGACCTTGTAGGATATACCAGGCACCGTGCGAAGATCGTGACCGCGCTGCAAAGCGTCCAATAGATCTGGCAAGCTCTCATCGCCTTCCTGACGGACGACGAAGTCACAGCGTTTCAGCATATCCTCGGGCACGGCAGTGGGCAGGGTCCCGCCGATGACCGTCACCGCACCCGGGTTGTTGGCTTTGATTCGCCGGATGAATTCAAACGTGCGGTTCGCAGTACAGGCCAGGGTTTGGAAGCACACCGCCTGCGAGCTATAGACAAATTCCCAATCGATTGGCTTGACGATCTCGAAAAATACACGCACTTCATAGCCGCGTTCTTTCAAGATTGTGCCGATTAACGGCAGACCCCAGAAGAGCATCACCAGGTAATGGCTGGCGCCCAATGGTACAGTCGGCTTGGGGGCAATCAGGCTGATGCGACGGATTTCCATGTTCACTAGTCTCCCATCTGAACCATTACGGGCAGCGGCTCCAATTCAATACCGGTCTCCCGACCGGCGGTATTCTTACCATACCCGGCTGGCACGCGCACCTGCCCGGTGGGGATCATCATCATCGGTGGGTGGACGACGTTCGCCTGCACCTCCGGCAGCCAGGGACGAATCGTGTCGGGTGGGAAGATGCCTTCACCCAACTTTGCCTCGATCAGATGATCCTCATCGTCATACATCCCTTGCTCCATTTTCTCCAAATAATGTACGTGATCCTTCCAGTGTTTGGACATGCTCATAAAGAGGGGGAAGTGGCTCAACTTGTAATACAGCTCATGGAAATTCAGCTCCTTGATGTCATCCAGGATCTTGTGCAGATAAAAGCGCCGCATACCGTTGTTCATCTCCCTTTGAAGGACGGAGGGGCGCATGTTTTTTGGAAAGTAAAATACGAAAGTGCCGTTGCCGTAATCATAGTCGCGGATGACCATGCGGTTATATGGCACCAGGCCAGGACTGCTCAGGTTGGGGAATTCCATCAGAGAAAACCCAATATAGTTGTGGACCCCATATTTGAGCGCCACGTCGACAGTCTCGCGCGTTGTCTTCACGGTGTCGACGTCGGTGCCCAGAACGAATGAGCCCGAGATGCGCAGCTTATATTTCTTGATCGTCGTGAGCGCCTCGATAACCTGGTCGCGGCTCTGATGCTTGTTGTAATAATCCAGGCTGGCGTTGTTGAAGGATTCCAGCCCGATATGCAAATTGGTTATGCCAACATCTTCCATCAATTTGAGGATATCTTCGTGTTTGTAGACTTCGATGCGGGTAAACACCAGACACCAGGAAAAGCGAATGCCTTCTTCTTTCATGCGAAGTAGCAGCTCACGGGTGTAGCGCGGGTTGGCTACAAAGTGGTTATCAACGAATAGAAATTTGTCGCTCTCCGAATACGCCATGCGGTCCTTGATCTCCTGGATCAGGCTGTCGATCGAGCGCATTCGGTATCCCACGCCGAGCTGGCGGATGCCATAGCAAAACGAGCAGGTGAACGGGCAGCCGCGGGTGGCCTGGATGACATTTAACACTTTACTACCCATCAATTTCAACTTCCATGGCGGGTCGCTCTTGAAAAGGTGGATCAGCGACATATCCAGCGGGACATCGATATCTTCAACAAATGGGCGGTCCTCGTTATGAATGATCTTGCCGCCCATTTTATAAGAGATGCCCTGTACGGTGCTGAGATCGCGGCCGGTTTGGAGGGCGTCTAGCAAGTCAAGCAGGGTCACATCGCCTTCCTTGCGCACAACGTAATCGCAGAAACGCAAAGTATCTTCTGGCATTTCGGATGGGTGCGTTCCCCCGGTAATCGTCACGATGTCCGGGTTGTGGGCTTTGATGCGCGCAGAATGTTGCATCACACGCCGGACGGTACAGGTCATAGTGTAAAGGCCGACTACATCTGAGCTGAGGATAAAATCCCAGTCCATCGGATACAGGCGTTCCTCGAACACTTTGACCTCATAGCCGTGATTATTCAAAATGGTGGCAATGATTAATGGACCGAAAACGGGCATGATGTCGTGATAGCTTCCCCCAACTGGGATGTTCGGCTCGGAAGAGATGATGCTGATCCGCTTGATCTCCATGTCTATACCTCCTATAAAAACTGGATTGTTTCTGTCGTGGCCGAATTCAAATCGGCGTAGACCCCTCGCCGGTGCGGGGGGAGCATTTTGGCCAATATATACATGGCTTCATCCGTCATCTGCCGCAGGTGTGCCGGCCTAAGACGGCTCGACAGTCGCTTGAAACAGAATGGCTTGCCGATGATCACTTTTGCGCCGGCCTGGCGCCATCGTTTCAGGCTGAGGGTTGGAAATCCTTCGGTGCCTTCGATCGCCACCGGTATCACCGGGACATCACTACGGTAAGCAACATAAGCAATGCCTTCCCTGGCTTGTTGAAGCTCAGCATGCCGGGTACCTTCCGGCGCCATGAGGATCATCTCCCCGGCTTCAAGCACCTCGGCCATCTTGCGTAATGCTTCCCGATCAATCGCATCACGGCGTACCGGGATCACCTCCCAAAGTCGCAGGAACGCACCGATGATCGGGTTGTTTAACCCCTCTGCCTTGGTGAGGGGCACGATATTGCGGGGCGATGCATGCATCACCACGATTGGATCAAAGAATGCGATGTGGTTGAAAAACAGGACCGCCGGACCACGGGCAGGTAAATTCTCCAGGCCTAGCACAGCATCGAATTTGACGAAGAAGCGCACCAGATAATTATTGATTAGCCCGCGCAGGATCCAACGCTTATGCTCGATGGATTGGTGATTGTACCGTTTCGAACGATGACGAAGGCGAGCTGTGATCATGAAACCTCTATCTGTCACAATTTCGCTGATTGGTTACAGAGCCAGCCGACCAGGCCGGATCTGGCGCTCACCATTCACCCCTGGAAACATGTCCAGGCCGGTCGGTTAATTTGATAAGCAGCGGATTTGGTTCTGGTTTAGTTTTTATGAAAAGATCTGGTTCTCGATCTGATTTGTTGGGGAGGGAAAGTGACGCAGAGTAATGGTGTCTTTTTTGTATTATATCAAGGTAAGAAGACAATGTCAACTAAAAGTGCACGTCGCACCCGGCTTATAGGTTGTGGTTTCCCCAGGCGATGCGCGGATCGACCCGGCGGGCCAGGCGGTAAGCTGCGGGGCGAAAGCCTTGAGACGGCCAGAAGCGGGAAGCGAGCAGGTTGGCGTTGCGCCAGTCGGCCAGACAGTGGCGATAGCCATTCGCATAGGCATAAGCCAGACCGCGATGGGTGAGCATGGCGCCAATTCCCTTACCCCTGGCCTGCGGATGGGTGCCGGCGACCTCCAATACAGTGCAGTTATCCGGGACGAGCAGCGAGTCGGCGCTGTGCTCTCCAGGGAAGTAGCATTGAAAGCCGGCCGACTCCCCATCCAGGAAGGCCAACCATACGGTGGCGTCGGGATCATCGACCAGGTCGCCATAGGCACCGCGAAGTTCGGCGTCATTCTCCGGCAGGTGTAATCCCCACACAGGCGGTGCGACGTTGGCGCGCCAGACCAGGTCGTACATCGAGGCCAGCGCTGCGCGGTCCGTTGAAACAGCGCGGCGGATCTCCACACCAGCTGAGGCTGGAGGCTGGCTTAAGTCGAGCTGATCGAGCGAAGCCAGGCCGTAGACTTGCTCGATGCCAAAGCTCAGCGAATACCAGGCCTGGAGCAGGGCCAGGTTGGTGCTGGGCATCAGGGCGAAATGGGTGAAGCAGCCGGATCCAACCCAGCCCTCGGCCAGGGCGGCATACAGGTCACGCGCCAGCTCGGGGCTCTGGTTGGGGGTCGATGCACAGCCTGCCAGGCGCACCCAGGCCGAGCGCCCCCACACGGCGTCGATCACCAAATCGCCAACCAGGTAGCCAAGCAGTTGGTTGCCATCCACGGCAGCGACGCCGCGGGCGTGATCGCGATCCAGGCTTGCCTGGATCGCGGCCTTAGCGACAGCCGGTTCTTCGAAGTGAGCGGGTAGCGCAGGCAGGGTCAGCCGGTCGCCTAGGCAGCGACCCGCCAGTAGCGCCCCGGCGGCGGGGAGCAGGTCAGCGGTGAAGGGGAGGATGTGGAAGGAGGGCCGAGCCATCTTTTAAGCAATTTGGTAGATCAACGGGCGATACCGTGGTCGGGGGATTGATTTGCCCGCGGCGCGGGCGGTTTCGAGCCAGGCGGCTTTGGCGATCAAAACCTGATGCAAAGCTTCTTCTGGGGTTTCACCGAAAGTTGAGCAATGCTTTAAATCAGAGATGTCGGCAATGTAGCCTTCATCTTCCTCGCTGTAAAACACGTTGATATGGTAATCTTTCATGGCTCATCCTCCAGCTCCAGGTGATACCGCTCGACAATTTCCAGGAACTGCTTGATTTGGTAGGGTTTCACTTTACCATTCACATCTTGGAGGTTGATCAGTTCCTTCACATCGGGGTGTAGATAGATGTGGTTGCTGACCCGATCCAGGCGGAAGCCGAAAGCTTCAATGGCAGCCTGGGCATCCGAGAAGCGAATATTCTTAGAACCGGAAAGCAATTATTGGATCAGCTTACGTTTTTTGGTCATCTCTCACCAGCTTGGCATGTATTATAGTCGAAATCGTAAACTCGATGCTGGGTGTACGTAAGAGATCACCTTTAAGCAATGCACCATCGAAAGCGGGGGGATAAACGACCCAGCCTCTCACGGCGTCCAGGGCGCGGGGGATGAGCTCATGCGCCATCCAGGCATCGCCGGCATCGTAATACGGGCATTCGAGCGCTTTCGCCGCTTTCGATGAAAAACCAAAGAGCGGGTAGTAGTCTGGAAGGCCCAGCACGATGACGATGGCATAACCCAGGCGCCGGCTCTCCTCCAGGCCGCCTCGCACCAGCGCTGAGCCGATGCCCTGGTTCTGGTATTCGGGCAGGATGGCTATCGGGACCAGGGAGACGGCGGGGGAAGCCCCGGTTTCGGTCTGGATGTGGACCTGACGGAACCGGATGTGCCCAACGACCCGGCCGTCCGCTTCGGGATGTAGCTGCTAAACCACCGGAGATAGTTAATAATTTGTCAAATACGCGCCCAACGACTTGGTGTAGGGCATGTCAAAACCCAGCTCTGCGGCGGTCATCAGCATGGCATTGTAATAAGCTTTCGTCTCCTGCAGGCTACCATCGCTGGCGGCATGCGCTGTGTAGCGTTGCATGCTTTCATTGCGCCTGAAATTCCAGCGAATCAAGATAGAAACCAGCCAGGCAGGAAAATTGACGATGCTCGCCTCGGGAAATTTCTTCAATTCCACACCTCGCAGGGTACACAAGTGATATAGCTCCTTGGTGGATAGTACGCACTGGCGAAGCAAATTCTTATCGGATAGATACGTCTTCAGATCCCGGTGTTTGGCGAAACCGGCCGAAAAGCCGACCACCCCGGCAGCGTGCTGCCAGAGCCAGTGCAGGATGTTCTCCTGTACGTCCGGCAGCATGTCGGCGCGTACGAAGAGCGCTTTCACCTTTTCTAAATTCCCAGCCTGTTTACCATTTATTGCACCCAGGTGCACCTCGGCTCCCAGGTTGGTCCAATAGACGCCATCATCGCGAACCGTCCCGCCGCCATCGGCGTAGCCCAACAGATACCGCTCTCTGGGTAACAAACGGTCGATGTACTCCGTCCCTTCCCAGTTGCCTGTGAAGATGAGAAATACTGCCTGACCGGATGCGGGCACAAGTGCTTTTAACGCTTCTTCGGTCTGGTGCAGGTTGGTAGGCACGATGATGAGCTCATAGTCATCCTGCGTTGATATCTCTTCCACGCATTTGAGGGCATACCGAGACTGATTGTACTTGGGGTGGTTTTTTCGCTCGTCCAGCATATCCAGAGTGGCCCCGTTCTTGAACTTGTCCACCTTGCCTTGGCGCACGAGGTGTGTGACATTTACACCCACCTCAGACAATGCCCAACCGTAGATAACGCCGATAATTCCAGTACCAACTACCAGAGTTTTCATTTTTTTATCCTTTGTTATTTCTCGCAATTTTTCCAATCCGGCTCAATTCCCTGAATAGGTCCGTACCAGGATCATGTTGACCAGATTTTCAAAATGACAGGGACACCGGAAGAGGGCTACTCATGAGATGGTTTTTACCATCATCACGTTGGTTTCTACAAAGCCCACTTTCATATAAAGGGCGCGGGCGGCTGTGTTGTGTCCGAAAACATGTAGCTCGATTTGTTGTAAACCGAGCGCTTTAGCGTCTTTCTCCATGGCAGAGAGCGCTTGACTTGCATAACCTCGACGGCGAAATAGCTCGTAAATTTCAAAATCGTAGATAAAAGCCAGCCCCGGCCGCTTGGGCAAGGTGGCATACCACAGGATGCCGACTTTATCACCGTTCTCGTTCATCAGGCTGAAAAGGTAGTTGTTTGGGGTCTGAACACCCTGGGGCAGGTAGCCTTCGAACTCTTTGATTGAACGCTCCAGCGCTTCGTCCTGGCTCCAGTTGCCGGCCTGGATTTTATCTTGGGCGTATGTCCGGATCGCATTGGCGAGATAATCCCGAAATTCGGGCGCAGACATGGGGGTGAGGGTGATCACAGTATTCTCCAAAGCAATAATTTAAACATGGAAAATAATTGATTGATGTGTGATAAATTGATCGGCCGAACGGCTTACTGGAAGCAAGTAATGAATTATGGTGACGAATGACACGTGACTTTGGTTTCCGTTTCTGTCATAATTATGCCATAAAGCCTGTTAAAGACAATTAAATGGTTGGTTTATTTGAGTGACGTGATCTATCGTTTGATGCGCACGTATGCTTTAGTTTTTTCGCTTTCACTTGCCCTAATCTATTCTTTTTTCCCGGTCTGGGTTGGAGCCCAAACAATCGGTTTGATATCTGCTTGGGGGTTTGCAAGTAATGCAATCACCGATGATCTCAACGGCTGCGTGGGTTGTGCTAACAATGGCGCGACCTGGTACTATCCAAGCATTTATTCTGGTGGATTTGAATTTAACGGTACCAGCTCGTACCTCAATCTTGGAACCTTCCCCTATCTCAACAATCGATCTGCCTTTAGCGTATCTGTTTGGATAAGACCGGACTTTGATCAAGACAGCGCTTCATGGCGATATGTTTTCAGCGATGGCTCGAACGTTACGTTTTTCTTTCTAGCTAGTTTTTGGTGCAAAACGCGCTCCAAAGCGAACTTACCCACAGGTTTATACGTCGTACCTTACCAATTGATCAGGC
>Ga0154774_1002_pt5 | contig 19625 bp, 16 predicted proteins | sample Rifle2008BG16ft_FD_105782 | JGI IMG/M metagenome (GOLD analysis project Ga0154774, IMG submission 105782) | Chloroflexi bacterium RBG_16_57_11
AAAGCTGAGCAGCCCGACTGGCGCTTGGCTGTTTTTTTAACGCGGCAGCTACCTGGGCAGTATATTGACAAATACGTACCAATAACAAGGCGACTAACCGATCCGAATCAGCTTGAAATCCATGCGGTTCCCAGGATGGTATTCGATTGACTCGACAATTGGGACGTCCTGTTGGTTGAACCCGATCTCGCTGATGACCAGCACCGGTGTGAGTGGATCTAAGTGTTTAAACATATTCAGGAAAGGTAAACGGATCAAGATCTCCGCGCGCACATCCGAGATGAAGTATTTTAGGGGTTGCTGACATTTCTTCTCGAAGAAACTCAAGAACCCCGGTTCGATCGCGTCCGGCCGGAGCAGCTCATCCGGAGTGAATTTCCCTGAAAAAACCCACTCTGGGATGATATTTTTGCAGTAGATGATCGGATCGCCATTCGCCAGAAAGAGTTTCTGGACTTCCAGGACGCGTTGATCCGATTCCAGGTGAAACCGCTCACGAATATCCATATCTGGATTAACCAGCTCCGCGCTGAGCTGCTCCAGACCTGGCTCAAAGCCATTGTCTCGAATCAGGTCGTAGAAATTGACAAATTGGTTAAGCGGATTTGAGATTTGAGATGATTTTCGGATGAAAGTGCCCACGCCTTGGCGGCGGTAGATCAAACCGAGGGTTTCCAGCCGGTCTAGGACGCTGCGGATGGTGGCGCGGCTGACTTCAAATTCATGGGCAAGTTGATATTCGGAAGGCAGGGCTTCTTCCTCGTAGGCGCCTTCACGGATATTCTCAATCAGGATATCGAGGACTTGAGAGGTGATGGAGGATTGGCGTTGCGGGATACGCTTATTGGCCAAAGTAAACGCTCCATTGAAGGTTTACACTTGACGGTCAACTGACAACCATATTATCGCGCATTTGGAGAAAAAGTCAATAAGCTATTTGAGGCAGGTATAATAAGCCAAAATGTGGAGGCAAAATGACCTACGACTATCTGAAAATCATTGATCGCTTCGAAAACGGCCAACCCATGGAAAAAGACCATTGGGATGTCGACCAGATCGTCCTTACCACGCGCGAGCTGGTGCGTAAATACCACCTGGCCTGGGATAAACAGGTGGTCATCCCCGATGATCCCGACCTGGCTGACCGGGTATTCCAGGCCGGCCTGGAGCTGGCCAGACGGGTGGGGGTGTACTCGATGTCCACCCGGCGCGTCTTGAAATTCGAGCCCAACGAGCTGGTAGATGGTCTGAAGCGCATGCCTATTCAACTGGAGATGGGCGAAGGCGCTGACGCTCGCACACTGTTCCCCCGCCAGATGATGGACCCGCGCCCGCCGTTGGTGTGGGCCGGAAACCCGGGCGCGCCGACCCCTGAAGAGTGGTTCTTGCCCAATGTGATGAGCTGGATGCAGGAGCCAATCGCCGACCTGGTCACCTGCGGCACTCTGACCCGCGTGTATGGTCGCGATGTGGGTACGCGCGAGCCAACCGAAATTCTGGCCACCCGGCTGGAGCTCAAATTGTTGCGTGAAGGGCTGCGCCGGGTGGGCCGCCCAGGCATGGGCATGCTGGCTGCCCAAAGCAGCGTTTCGGAGCTGGGGAACTTGAGCGTCGCTCATCCGGATTACCTGCGACCGTGTGACGCGCACCTGGTGCCCATGCTCAACGAGCTGATCATGGACAATCGCAATATCGCCCGGGCGGTCAATTCGCTGGATTACGGCATGCGCAACGCTTCGCTGGCCTGCGTGATGGTTGGCGGGCTGGGTGGGGATGCCCCAGGCTCGGCGGTCATCCAGGTCGCCTCCATTATCGCCTCAAACCTGGTTTGCCTGGCGGACTATCACCTGCTGCACCCGATCCATATTCGCCATGTGGCCACCAGCACGCGCAGCGTGATGTGGGTACAATCCGTGGTCGAGCAGGCTTTTGCACGCAACGCTCCGTGCATCATTGTGTCGGATGTCTACCCCAAGAGCGGCGCGCTGACGCATGAATTGCTCTACGAAGTCGCCGCCAATGCCATCGCCATTACGGTCTGCGGCGGGCACCTGGAGGGTGTGGGCGCGGCGGACGGCGCCGCTCCGAACGGTACCGGCCTGGACGCCCGCTGGATGGGCGAGGTGGGGCACGCCGTGGCGCGACAGGGGCTCGATCTCCATCAGGCAAATTACCTGGTTTTAAAGCTGCTGGAAAAGTACGAGCACGTGTTCGACCGGCCCGGCGGCAACCCCGGCGTATCCTTCGACCAGGCGTATGACCTGGAGAGGCTGCAACCGCGCCCGGAATGGTTGAAAATGTATGACGAAGTCAAAGCCGATGTAAATCGGATGGGTCTTCCAATCCCGTAATTGTCTGGACCTACCCGCTATTAATTGGCGTATCGACCGGCCTCCGACAAGTGGAATTCACTGACCACTTATCACAGCAGGAGGATCAAATGAAGATTATGATTTTTCTGCATGGCACAGCTATAATGCACAAGAATGCTGAAGGTCGGACGAGAGAAGAGCGGGTCATGCAAGTTCTAGACCGCCGTGACGGGTCCCTGTGCGATTTTGCGTCTTATGTCCCTGCAGGCAATGCAGCTAGAAAGCTACAAACCTGGCGACAACAGGGCGCAGAGATTGTCTATTTGAGCTCCCACAAGAGAGCTGAAGATGTCGAGATAGATAAGGTCGTTTTACGAAACCATAACTTTCCTGATGGCCAGGTTTTTTTCCGCCATCGTGGCGAACAATACAACGATATAGCGGAAAGAGTTCTGCCTGACATTCTGATTGAAGATGACTGTGAAAGTATCGGCGAAGAAAACGAGATGACTTATCCCCATATCAAGCAAGAGCTCAGGGCCAGGATAAAATCGATCGTCGTTAAGGAGTTTGGGGGGATTGACCATTTACCAGACGACCTCACCGTGCTTATGGATGGTTGAAAGCTGGACAATGTCACGATGCTGATCCACGGTCGCTTTCCCCCGGCGATGGGTTGGGCTCCTGGGTGGATCTCAACGCTTCCAGAACGCGCTCGGGCGTGATCGGAATACGATCCAAGGAGATACCCAGAGCATCGTGCACCGCGTTGTGGATCGCCGGGGCAGTCGGGGTGAGCGGCGACTCTCCCAAGCCTTTTGCGCCATACGGACCAAAAGGCTCGGGGATTTCAATGATTTTGGCCTTTATCCTGGTTGCTTCCAGGATGGTTGGAATCAGATAGGTCTCAAAGTTAGATGTGAGGGTCTTGCCAGCCTCTACGATCAATTCCTCTAACAGGGCGTATCCGATACCCATGATACACCCTCCTTCCAGCTGGCCGATCGCCCCCTGCGGATTTATCACGCGCCCGGCGTCATGCACCGCAACCAGCTCTTCGACCTTTACCTGCCCGGTTTCGATATCCACCAATACCTTGGCCACCTGCGTGCCAAAGGTGAAACTGGCATGAGCATAGGGATAGACATCGGCGGGGAAGTCTTCCGGATACTCCATAGAATAGAAGCCGTCGGCGTGCAGGCTGCGATTGCGCTCTGTCGCCTTGGCCGCCAGCGCGGCGACCGTCACCGGAAGCAGCTCGCCCTCGGCGTACAGGCGACCATCCCGCAGGACCAGCAACTCCTGAGGGAAGCCGGTCTCCTCGCTGGCGGTCTCGAGCAGCGCCCGACGAATCGGCTGCGCGGCGCGCAAAATAGCGTTTCCCGAGATGAAGGTTTGGCGGCTGCCGACAGCCGGACCTGCATCGAAAGTCTGGTCGGTGTCCGGCCGGATCACCCGGATGGCGGATAATTCAACTCCAAGCGCTTCGGCCGCGATCTGAGCCAGGGTTGTGTGGATGCCCTGACCCATGTCGGATGCGCCGGTGCGCAGGATGACCGAGCCATCCGGCTCCATCTCAAGCGCCGCGCCAGCGTGATCGGGGGTGTTGCGACCCAGGCCAACTGTAAAGATAATCGATGCCATCCCCCAACCGCGGCGCAGGTGTGGCGCCGGGCAGCGCTCGATCTGGTCTTTATTTTCCCATTCCGCCAGGCGGGTGGCCTCCTGCAGGCAGGCTTTCATGCCTCGCCCTTCTCGGATCGCCACGCCGGTGGGCAGGACCGTACCGGTTTCCAGGCCGTTGCGCAGGCGGATTTCCAGAGGGTCGATTTGCAGCGCCCTTGCCAGAGCGTCCATCTGCGCCTCACAGGCGAAGGCTGCCTGCGGGATGCCAAAGCCGCGCATCGCCCCACAGATCGGATTATTGGTGAACACGGTGCGGGCTTCCAGCCTGGCATTCGGGATCTGGTATGGACCGCCAGCGGTTTCAGCGACCAGGCTCATCACTTCGCGCCCGGCGTTCACATACGGGCCGGTATCCCCAATAGCCTCGACATGGACGGCGGTCAGTCGCCCATCCTGCCTGGCTCCGCTGCGATAGCGCAGGATCACAGGATGCCGCTTGACGTGGGTCAGGATGGATTCTTTGCGGCTGCGGACGATCTTGACCGGCTTTCTAGTGGCTTGGGCCAGCAGCGCAGCATGGATCTGCACGTGGGCCTCGTCTTTCCCGCCAAAAGCACCCCCGATGTGCGGGGTGATCACCCTGACCTGGTTTTCCGGGATCCCCAGGGCGCGGGCGATCTGCATCCGGTCGCGATGAGGCGATTGGGTGCAGGTATAAACGACGACCGTCTCGCCATCCATCAACGCGACGGCGCCCTCCGTTTCGAGAAAGGCGTGCTCCACCCATCGAGTGCGGTACGTGTTTTCGATGATGATGTCGGCCTGGTCGAACCCGGCCTGGATATCGCCTCGCTCGATCACCAGGTGGTCACACAGGTTGCTTTTACCCGGCCAAACGCGCCAGGCCTCAGGCTTTAACGCTTCAAGTGGATCAAAGACACCAGGCAGCTCCTGGTAGGTCACCTGGATGGCTTCCAGCGCGGCCTGGGCTGTACGCTCATCCAGGGCAGCGACTACGGAGATGGCATCTCCCTGGTAACGCACCATATCCGAAACCAGCAGCGGCTGGTCGGCCGGCTCGGTGTACAGGTAACTGTTCTCCCCTGGAATATCGGCGTGGGTGAACACAGCAGATACTCCCGGAAGCGCCCGCGCCGCGCTGACATCCAGGTGGGTGATACGCGCGCTCGGCAGGCGCGCATAGAGCAGCTTACCTATCAGCATGCCGGGAAAGTGAAGATCGGCGACATACTTCGCTCGGCCGGTCACGATTTCCTTCACGCTCAGCGAGGCTGCCGGGTTCCCAATCACACTCATAGGAATAACTTTCTACCCCGGCGTGTCTCAGCGGACCGGCAAGCCCCAGCGGAAAGCCTGTTCCTTGACCTTTTCATAGATGTCGTGCCAATCCGGTGTGGGCTTCACACAAGCCGGATCATAGACCCGGTCGAAGGGCAAGCCAACCGGCCTGGTGCCCAAGACCGGATCGTATTGCGCGATGGCTCGCCGGACGATCTCGTCCGCCTGGCTACGCGACATGCCGGCGGCTGCCTGAGCGACCTCCCCGTTGAAACGAGCTTCCAATCCCGAACAATGGTTGGTCTCGACGCCGACCGCCGACCGCACTCCCAGCACGCGCGAGGCGCCGCAGGTGGAGGCTACCGTGGCCATGCCGAGGCACTCATACAGCAGAGTTTCGGTCATCGGTCCGCTGACCGGCGAGGTCATGAACTCGATCAGCATGTGGGAATTGCGATTGACCGCCGCGCAGGCTGCGCTAACCGCCCGCAAGATTTGCGGACCGGTGGAATTGAAATTGAAAGGATGCGTTGGGCAGGATTCGACGCTGGAGGGCATGTAGATCGTCGCCATGGCGATAAAACCGGCCACGATCAGCAACGCCACGCCCTCCTCCGGCCCGGCCAGACCCCCCAGGATCGGGTTGTAAAATCCAAGCAGGACGCCGTTCTGCTGGATGCTATGGGTGATTTTGTTGAGCAGCTCGTTGTTGGTCTTCATCTCGCCGATCATGGCGACCACGTGCACATCGCTGGGCTTAAAACCACCCCGGCTGATCGCAGAGAGGTGCCCAACATCACTGATGGCCATTTCGACGCACATGCGGGCGGTCCCCGGCCGCCCGGCGCGCCGGGCGGCTTCGCGGCCAAAATGCGCCTCCTGCCAGGAGGCCACGATTTCCAGCGGCGAGTTCGAGCGAACTTCCCGGCCATAACACGTAGCCAGGGTGCCGGGCACCACCAGGTCGATGAGTGGCTCCTGCCAGTAGGATTGCATAACTGGGATCCACAGATCTTCGCTCAATGGTGTGCCGATCGGGCCGCCGCTGACCTGTGGCGGGCAGGGATCTTCCAGCTTGCGCAGCCGGTACGGTCGCGCGTCCAGGCCTTCACCGATGGTGACTTCGCGCGGCATCCAACGCAACGCCTGTTCGATCTCGTCCCGGGAAAATTTCATCTGCCGATTGGTAGTGGCGTTATAGACGCCGGAGCTTTCGAAAAATTCCAGCCCGGCCTGCCACAGGCGATCGTTCATATCATCATCGGTCTGGATCACCTGTCCTTGGTTGAATTTGATCCCAAATTTCTTCAGCCTCTGGGCGACCCCGTGAGCCACGACCTTGAGATCGAATTCCTTTTCATCAATAAAAGGACCATTGTAAGCCCGGTCAATCACCTCAAGCAAGCGGGTCATGTTCTGCATCTTGGCTGTTCCTTATTCGTCAAGTTCTTGATCAGGCGATTGGAATTCGGGTTGTATGCGTCGAACCATCGATCGGCCGGCGGTACGCGCAGCAGCGAAATCGATGCCGAACTTGTGGCACCACTCCCTCGCCCGTGCGATAATCGCTTCTTCGTCGAGCAAGGTAAAAGCGCCATGCCTGCGGATGAAGACGCCGTCAATGATTACATCGCAGGCTTCACTGCCGGCCGCATTGAGCGCCAGCCGGTCGTAAAGCGACTCGACGCTCAACGGAAACAGGCTGGTATTATGCTGAAGATCGAGGGTAATGAGATCGGCGCGCTTACCCGGCTCGAGCGAGCCAATTTGATCCTCCATACCGAGGGCGCGTGCCCCACCCAGCGTGGCCAGCTCGAAGACCTTCCAAGCCGGGAGGCCACGCAACGCCCGTGGCATGATGTTGTGATGCTGCAGCACCGAGAGCATCACGTTGAACAGGTTATGGGTGACGCAATCGGTGCCCAGGCCGAGGCGCATCCCAGCCTGCACCATATACGGCAGGTAGGCGCACTGGCCGAACCAGGCATTGGTCGCCGGGCAGTGGACCAGGGCTGCATCTGCACTTGCCAGCAGGTCAATTTCCGCCTCGCTTAACAAGCTTCCATGAAACAGTAGCGTATGCCTGTTCAATAACCCCAGCGTATGCATGTGGCCAACCAGGCCGCCCTGTGCAGCCCAGACCGAATCGGTGCGCTCTTTTTCATCGTCCGACTCGGCGATATGCACCGCAAACTGAACGCCGTACTTACAAGCCAGCTCCATACCTTTGACCAGCAACTCCCGCGAACAGTTGAATACAGCATTAGCGTGCACTCCCACCCGGATCAAGCCATCCATCTGGTTATGGTAATTACGGATGGCGGCTTCGGTATGCGCCAGGTATTCTCGCTCGTCGCGTGCGTCCGGTAGAGCGACGCTTGAGATCATTTGCGGGTGCAGGACGGTGCGCCCCCGGGCCTGTATTGAGGCGCGCGCCATCGCTTCCGGGAAGATCATCGCATCCGCATGGGTCGTAGCGCCATGCTTCAACACGTTCAGCAAGCCAAACAGGGTCAGGTCGTAGGCGCTTTCCTTGGTCAGCCAGCCGTAGGCGGGCCAGTAGATGCGCTCAGTAGCATCCACAATGCCCCGGATGGACGAGGCCAGCCAACCTTCGACCAGCAGGGTATGGGCTTCGCCGAGATGGTTGTGAGCGTCCACCAGGCCGGGCAGGACGATTTTGTCGCTGGCGTCAATGACCTCCACTCCGGGGAGGTGCAGGTAACGCCTCTCCAGGTCGACGGTTAGTCCGACCTCCACAATAAGTGGACCTTCGATATAGATGGCCCCATTTTCGATGACACCGCCCGCCGGCCTGGGCCGGGATACCAGGTAACAGGCGTTACGAAACAGCATCTTTGACATTGGCGTTGTCGCAGCGGGTTATTCGCGAGTATAGGGTACGCCAAGCGAGCTTGGAGCTTCGGAGCGCGCCCGGCTGCCCATCATGGCGAGGATGGCAAAGATATAGGGGAGCGCCAGCAGGATCTGGTAAGGGATCTGCACACCCACACCCTGCACATGTAACTGGAAGGCGTCAAGGAAAGCGAAGATCAAGGCCGCCAGTGTGATCCGCCAGGGCAGCCAGTTCCCGGCAATCACAATCACGATCGCCAGCCAGCCTCGACCGCCGGAGATTCCGGCAACAAAGCGAGGAGACGCCGCCAGGGTCAAGAAGGAGCCAGCCAGGCCGGCCATCATGCCGCCAAAAATGGTCGCCAGGTATCGCAAGCGGGCTACGTTAACCCCTTTTGTGTCGACTGCTTTCGGATTCTCACCCGCTGAGCGGATTTGGAGTCCATATTTTGTACGGTACAAGAAAAACCAGATCACCGGTACCATAAAAAAAGCAAAATAGGTCAGCCAGCGTTGCGAGAAGAAGATTTCCCCTACGAACGGTAGAGAAGACAGGTGCGGAATCTGGACTGGCTTGAAAATATCGGTAATCAAATAATCTACCTTAGCAGTGGAAGTCATCAACCTCAGCCAGAACAGGGAGATGCCCGCTCCGAGTAAATTGAGCGCCATCCCGGTAACAATTTGCTCCACCTTCAGCGTAATGGCCATGAACGCCATCAGCAACGCCATCAGACCGCCGGTCACGATGGCAGCCAGTACCCCCAGCCAGAGCGAGCCAGTGACATACGTGATCATAAAACTGGTGAAGGCGCCCAGTAACATCATACCTTCTATGCCCAGGTTCATGATCCCCGAGCGCTCGGTCACCAGCTCACCCAGCGCAGCCAATAATAATGGGGTAGCCAGGCGGATGGTTGAAGCCAGGATGCTAGCGATGATCGCCGCTTGAAAGATCTGATTCGACATCCACAACTCTCCGGATTTGAAACCGTGAAAGAACAAAGGAAGCCAGTACGCACAACAATACGATCGCCTGGATGGCATCAACGAAAGCAGACGGCACGCCGGTTACCGTTTGCAGTCGATAGGCGCCATTGATCAGCCCGCCAAAAAGCAACGCCGCCAGGACCACACCTAAAGGGTCCAACCCGGCCAACATCGCCACGATGATGCCAGCATAGCCCAATCCGTTGGATAAATCCATCACCAGGCGGTGCTGCACCCCATACAGCTCTCCCGCGCCAGCCAATCCTGCCAGCCCGCCACTCAGCAGCAGCGTAACCATGATCAGTCGTGAAATATTGGTACCCTTAAACTTCAGGGCTTTGGGGTTAAATCCCAGAGCCCGGATTTCATAACCCAACGGGGTCTTATCCAGCATCACCTTGACGGTGATTGCACTGATCAATGCAACCAGGAACCCTAAATGGACTTCGGAACGGGGAAACAAAACCGGAAACCTGAGCGCTGCCGGGACCATCATCGTTTGCTGGTAAAAGGAGCCAGGCTCACGCCACGGTCCTTCGGCGGATAACATGAAGGATAAAAAATACAGAATGATGTAATTCATCATCACGGTAGAAATGATTTCATCCACATTGAAGCGGACTTTTAGCCAACCGGAAAGCACGCCTAGAAGCGCGCCTCCCAGAAAACAAAACAACAGGACGAGCAGGTAAAAAACTGGCCGCGGCAGGCCGCTGAATAGGGTGAAGGCCAGGAAGCCAGCCATCGCCCCGCCGATCAACTGTCCCTCGCCGCCGATATTCCAGATCTTTCCACGAAATGCCAGAGCGGCTGCCAGCCCGGTGAGGATCAAAGGGGAGGCCCTGGCCAACGTATCCATGAATGCCCGCCAGCTACCGAAGGCTCCCTTTAGGAGAGCGCCAAACGCCTCAATCAGATTGACCCCGGCGGTGAGCAGTAATAACGACGAAAAGAGCATGGCAGCCAGAAATGCCAGCACAATAGAAAGGAACTTTACTGACCGGCTGAGTTGCTGGCGCGGCTCGATCCTCCATCCTCGGGTGAGCGTGGTTTTTTGCGCCTGGCTCATGCGGTCACATCCGTAACGCCGGCCATTAGCAGGCCAATTTTCTCGATATCGGCTTCTTCATCATCGAAGATACCCAGGATTTGCCCTTTGAAGATGACCGCGATGCGGTCCGAAAGATCCATAATCTCGTCTAAGTCTTCAGAGGCCAACAGGATACCAATCCCCTCCTCTCGCTTTTCCAATAAGCGCTTGTGCACATATTCGATCACACCCACATCCAGCCCGCGCGTTGGTTGATTGGCCAGCAAGCATTGAGGGCATTGGGTGAACTCACGCGCCAGGATGATCTTTTGAATGTTTCCGCCGGAGAGAAATTTTGTCGGGTGGCTCAACGAAGGCGTTTTGATCTCGAAGGTGGATACGCACATGCTGGCAAACTTACGGATTTGCTCAAAATTGAGGAACAAACCGCGCCGGTAAAGCCTGGATCGCTGCTGACCGAGGATCAAGTTCTCGGATAGGCTAAAATCAGGTATCAAGCCTTCATGCAGGCGGTCTTCCGGCACATGCCCGACCCCGCGTACCATCACATAATTGCTGGACCGGTTCGTAATATCTTCGTCTTCCAGGAGCACCTGACCCGATTCGGCCCGCCGCACTCCAGACAGGACTTCGAATAATTCCTTTTGACCATTCCCGGAGATGCCCGCCAAGCCCAAAATTTCCCCGCGGTTCAGGGTGAACGAAACACCCTGCAAGACTTCCTGGCCCTTATCACCTCGGGCACGCAGATCTTTGACTGTCAGCACCGGCTCCTGGCGCGAGGAGGCGGTCTTATGGACGGTGAAGATGACCTCTCGCCCCACCATCATCCTGGCAAGCTCAGCTTTGGTGACCTCGCTGGTCTGTACGGTTGCTACCAGCTTACCTCTGCGCAAGACCGTCACCCGGTCCGAGATCTGCATCACCTCATTCAGCTTGTGCGTGATCAGCAGGATCGATAACCCTTCGTGGCTCATTTGTTTCAGTGTTGAGAAGAACCTCTCGGTCTCTTGAGGGGTTAAGACCGCAGTGGGTTCATCTAGTATGAGCAACTCCGACCCTACATACAACGCCTTCAAGATTTCCACCCATTGTTGTTCGCCAACGGAAAGCTGCCAGATCTTGGCGTGTAGATCCACGTGGATGCCATAGGTCCCACAAATCCTGGTCAGGCGCTGCTCGGCTTGTTTCAGGTCCAGGATCAAGCCAGTTTCCTGGATGCCCACGACGACATTCTCAATCACCGTCAGGGGTGGCACCAGAACAAAATGCTGGTGGACCATGCCAATTCCAAGATTGATCGCATCCACAGGCGAGGCAAGCCGGACAGGCTTACCCTTGAAGTAGATTTGTCCAGAGTCCGGCCGGTAAAATCCATACAGGCACTCAGCCAGGGTGGATTTCCCCGCGCCATTCTCCCCCAGGAGGCAGTGGATTTCACCTTTGTAAATATCTAAGGATACCCCTTCATTGGCGACCACCTGGGGGAATCGCTTGGTCAATTGCTTGACACGTAATAATGGTTCCATCATGCCTCAGCGTGAGCGTTCATGGATAGGCTGTAAGCGGACCGGTCCTTAAGCTAAAACACTGGGCCAGCCCCCAGCACCCCACAATCGGTCTGGGGGCCGCCCATGATGAAACAATCTTCCAAAGCACCAGCGTTACGGTGCGTCCGATTTCGGCGTCTCAATATTCAAAAGCACCGTGAATGTGCCGTCCAGGATCTCCTGGCGTTTTGCTTCAACCTGGTCGATTAAATCCTGGGGGATCTTTCCGTCCAACGTGTACCATTCGCCGATATCAGCGCCGCCTTCTGCCATGGTGAACCATCTTGGCTCAAGGTTGCCGTTGAGCGGCTTGCCTTCGGTCTTGAACGCCCACCATTCATCGATAATCCACTTGATGGAGGGGTCCCACAGGGCTAAGGTGCTGTTCGGGACATTATTAGGCGCCAATGGATTCTGGTCGCCAAAGTTGCCGTAGCACATGATGTCCTTCGTGGTACAGGCTTCCCAGCCATCGGCGAGCTGTAACAGCCAATCCACCCCGGCAGCCGCCTGGGCATTGGTGGCCTCGTTGCCTTTGATCGGGTCATACCAGCTTTCGATGAAGGAAACCGTTTGCTTGACCTCCGGATTGACATCCTTGGCCCCCTGGAAGAACGCGTTCAATTCATCGTTGACATCGTCATAGGCAAAGGTTGCAGCTGAGCCCACTTTATTGTTCTTGGTCAGCTTGCCGGCCATCAAGCCCAACAGATAGGCCGCTTCATGGACCCTCATATACACCCAATACTGGTTTTTCCCCAGCCCGCGGTTTCCAGATCCATGAACGACAAAAATCGTATCCGGGTAATCGTTCATCATCTTTTCGACCTGGTCAGAGTAGGTGCTGGTCAACCAGACGATGTCCCGCGGAGCTGTATCCAGGTAATTACGGGCGACTTTGATGGCGTCATCACCCCAGGTGTTTTCGGTGACTTCGTAATTGATCGTAACCCCATGGGGTTTTTCAGCCTTTACCCTATCCAAGGCTTTGATGAACGAGGCATCCCACTGGCTTTCCAGGCTGCAGCAGGTGATGACCACCGCATTCAGCTCGGTCGGTCCCGCAGCAGCCGGTGGCTCTGTGGCCAGCGGTGCTTCGGTAGGGGCAGGCTGAGAAGGCGGCTCTGTAGCTGCTGGCTGAGCCGGCGGCTCTGTAACTGGTGGCTGAGTCGGTGGCGCGGCGCACGAGATGACCAGCGAGAGGACCAGGATGATCCCCATAATGCGCCAAGCGATTTTCGTATTCATTGTAAAAACCTCCTTTAGTAAAATGAACGATCGAGTGTTTTCCGGAAAACTGTCGGCAAACTTTGGTTTTTTCGCTGCGCCTCCTTTACAAATTTCCATATTATGGATTCCAGGTCAATTTATTCTCTCCGACATATACTCTTTATTACAAATTGTCCAACGGTTATCCAAAGTGCAGGCCCCATTGGGCCAGCTCAGCCAGCGTTTCATCAAACATCTGCTTCCACGCTTTGGTCGGCTGTATGGTCCCCAAATCATAGACCTCCTGGAAGGGCAGGCCATAGGGTTTTTGATCAAGCTGGTCCACATAACACGCATAGGCGCGTTGGGCGAGCTCTTCGGCGCGCCCACGATCCAGGCGAGCCGCTGCGTGCAGGATTTCCCCGCTGAAGCGGGCTTCCAATCCGGTGAAATGCGCCGGAACCACCCCGGTGGCTGAGCGCGGGCCGAGCAAGCGGCTGATCCCCGAAACCGTGCTCATGATTGTAAAGGCAGCAGTTTCGTAAAGTAAAGTCTTCGTGCCTGGCCCACCTACCGGCGTGATGGTCAGGTTGGTCATCAGGTGGGAGTTCCGTGCAAGGGCCTGAAAAGCCAGGCTGGTGGCCTGCATGACTTCTTTGCCGGTGTCATTAAAGTTGAAGGGATGCGTGGGGGACGAGCCGCAGCAGGCGGCCATAAACACCACGCTCAAGGCAATCATCGCAGCGGTGATCAGCACCGCCTGGCCGTCGATGCCGCCACCCAGCCCGCCATAGATCGGGTTGGCATAAGGATCGACGATCCCGCCCATACGAATGCTGTGGGTGAGCTTGTTCAGGATCTCAAAATTGGCCTTCAGCTCGGAGACAATTCCGAAGGTATGCATATCGCTGGATCTCAGGCCGGCGGGGTTGACGGCAGAAAGCTGGCCAGCGTCGCTCATGCTTAGCATCAGCCCGGTCCAGGCCATCCCGGGGCGGCCTGCCCGCGCCAAGGCGATGCGCATCAAATCCACTTCTTCCCAGGCAGCCAGGATTTCGAGTGGCGAGCCGACGCGGATCTCCTGCCCGTGAACCGTCATTAGACTGGCGGGGCAGGTTACATCCACCAGCGGCTCCTGGATATAACTCTGCATCAGCGGGATAAACAGCTCTTCAGGGACCGGAGATCCGATCGAGCTGCCCATATTGATCGGCACCAGGGGGTCTTCGACCCTGCGGTAACGCTCCAGCACCGCGTCGGTACCACTCCCCAGCCAGACCTGGTCCGGGGCATCCGCAAGGGCGCTGAGCAGCTCTTCCAGGGTATACAGGATCACCCTGCTGGTAGACTGGTTATACACGCCACAGGCGGCCAGAAAATCCAGGGCCGCCTGCCAGGTACGGTCCGCCAGATCGTCATCCTGGTTGATGATGTTTTCAGGATGGACCTGGATTTGATATTCGCGTACCACCCTCCGAATGCCCCGGGTCACCTGGCGGTTGAACACATCTTCCTCCATTAGCGGGCCGGTCAAGCTGCGCTGGATCACATCCATGAGTCGGGTTGTATTTTTCATCCCGGTTTATCCTTTATTCCCGGCTGTGCTAGAGCCCCATCAAGCTGGTCGCCTGTTTGACCGCTTCTACTGCGTCGTCGCCATAGCCATCCGCCTGGACTTTCTTGGCCCAATCCCGGCTGACCGGCCCGCCGCCTACCATGATCTTATACCGACGGCGGTAATCTTCATTCGTTTTTACCATCTCGATGGCATCCTTGACATAAGGCAGCGAGGGTAGCATCAAAGCCGAAATTGCGATGATGTCAGCCTCGAACTCTTTCGCGGCCCGGATGGCCTCCGCCGGGTTGACATTGACACCCAGGTCTTTGACCTCGAAACCATTCACCTCGAGCATTGCCTTGACGATGTTCTTTCCGATATCGTGCAAATCTCCCTGGATGGTGCATAAGACGATGCGGCCTTTCCTGGTCTGGGCGACCTCGCCAGCCTTCAGGTAGGGTCGCAAGGTCTCCTGCACTGCTTTGACCACCTCGGCCGCTTCCATCATCTCCGGCAGGAAGATCTCCAGGCGGCTGAATTGGTCGCCGATATTCTTCAGACAGGGCTCGATGCACTCACGAAAGATCGCCAGAGGGGAGAGGCTACTTTCAGCCAGGCGGACGGCCTCGGCCTTGCCTGCCTCCACATCACCGGTACGGATGGCTTGCTCAAGTTGTGTATATCTGGGATCCATTTCATCTCACCTCTGGACAAGTTTCTTGCACAGATCGACTGCACCGGCCGCATCCGCGGCATAGCCATCGGCGCCAATTTCGTTCGCCCAGGCCTGGTCGATGCAGCCGCCGCCGAGGATGATTTTATAGTTGAGTCGTGCGCCAGCCTCGGTGAACAGGTTGATGGTGCTGCGCGTCGCCGGGCGGGTGGTGGTCATCAAGGCCGACATAGCGACGATGTCGGCTTTTTCGCGTTCTGCCGCTTCAAGGAATTTGCTCGGGGCGACGTCGCGACCGATGTCGATCACCTTGAAGCCGTGTGAGCTGAGCAAGGTCTTGACGATATTCTTGCCGATATCGTGGATGTCGTTCTGGACGGTGCCCAGCACGATCGTGCCCAGCGAGGCCGACTGGCCTCCGGCAGCAACGATCTCCGCTTCGAGGATGTGGGTTGCCGCCTGAGCCGCGTCTCCGGCAGCCATCAGCTCGGGCAGGAAGATTTCGAACGCCTGGAACTGGCGCCCCACCTCACTCAGCGTAGGCACCAACACGTTCTGGATCAGGTCGAGCGGATCCTCTCCGGCGCTCAACGCCTGCTGGGTCAGGTCTTTAGCTTCCTCCACCAGGCCCTGGCGCAGGGCTTTGCTTAATTCACTGCGCAATCGTTCAGAAGGTTCCGTCATACTTCGCATTCCTCCAGCCAGAATCAAGATCTAATCCCAAGGTTTTCAGCTCATCTCGCACCTGGTGATACACCCCCAGCCATTCTTCGCCCGGCTCGAGCGTATCAGTGTCGTAAAGCTCGGGGAAGGGCTTGCCCAGATTAGGAGTGGCGAGGGTGTGCTCGTAGCGGCCAAGGCACGCCAGGACGATTTCGTTTGCTTCAGCCCGCTTCAGCCCCAGGGCGGCGTGCGCCACTTCTGCCTGGAAGCGGGCCTCCAGGCCGCTGGTGTGATCGGTCTCGTTGCCGGCGGTGGCGCCCACACCGTGCTGGTTCAGCCCGCAGACCGTGCCAATCAGCGCGCCGGCCGCCACCTCCCACAGCACCTGAGTGGTCCCCAGGCCGGATACCGTGTACAGGTCGTTCACCGAAATGATCGGGGTATGGCTGGCCAGCGCCTGCCCGGCCATAGCCTGCACCCATAAACCCATGCGGTCGGTGTTGTTGCTTCGCATCAGGTGCATATGTCCCATGAAATGGTACGAGGCGTTGTAACAGATCACCCCGAGCAAATGGCTGGCGACGGTGATGATGGCGGTGCCTTCCGCGCCGCCGCCCAGCCCGCCGATCAACGGGGTCATCAGATCGACGATGTGCATCCCAACGCTGCTGAGGTGCGCCACACGGGAGAGCTGGTCGTAATTCGTGCGCAATTCAGGCATCTGGGCGATCAACAGGCCATCCGATGGGCGCAAGCCGGAGGCGGGGTCCAGGCTGGCCATTTTCCCGGCGCAGGTCAAGGATACAGCGTTGTCTTCGATGTGCATGCCGGGGCGTCCGGCCTTGCGCACCGCCTGGCGGGCGGAAGCCGCCTCGGTCCGGGCAGCCAGGATCTCCAGCGGAGAGCCGGGGATGATCGCCTGGCCCATGTAGGAGGAAATTGACCCATGTCCGAGACAGTCCACCAGCGGCTCCTGGGCACAGCTTTGCAGGATTAGAGGATGGTAGCGCTCGCTGCACGGTGTGCCGGTGGGGCCGCTGTGCATGCGGCAGGGCAGGCTGCTTTCCACGCCCCGGTGCTGCTCGACCACCGCGTCCTTACCCGTACCCAGCACCACCTTGCTCGGTGCGGCGGCAACGGCTTCCAGGATTTCGCGGCGGGAAAACAGGATGCGCCGCTCTGTGCTCTGGTTGTAGGCGCCCAGGTCGACGAACAGGTCCACCGCCGCCTGGAATAACCGGCTGACCATCTCATCATCACCTGGGACAAGCACCTGGGGATCGAACTTGAGGGAGTAGGTCTTGACCAGCTGGCGCACGCGCTGGCTGAGCGCCCGGTCGTAATCCGCCTCACGCATGAATGGGCCCTGTTCAGATCTCCTGACGATTTCTGGTAACCAGCTATGCTGCATAGGCACACTCCAGGATCAAAAGATTGAAACCCCGCTTGAAGCGGGAGAGCCCAAAAAAATATGTGTGTCGGTCAAATGAACGAGAGCTGACATCATCCTAGTGTCGGTCAAATCGCCTGTCAAGTGACATTTATCCTTAAAATTCGATGGTTTTTGACACTTGCCACACCAATATGACCCGGTTTACGATTAGTCCAGGTGATTTTCATCCAGTAGAAAGCGCGCTGTCTGTTTAAATAGTCAGGGAAACAATGAACTCCTCTCCTTCCCAAGAAACGCTGCTCGCCCAGCAAAATATCCTGCGTGCGGCCCAGCAGGTACTGGCCCGCAAGAAAGTCAGTGGTACGCGCATGCGCGAGATTGCCCGTAGCGCCGGCATCAGCCTTGGAACGCTGCATTATTACTATCCGTCCAAAACCGGCCTGTTCCTGGCTGTATTGGACGAGATGCAAAAATACTTCGAGATGCGCCAGAAGCAACTGATATCGCATGACCTGGACCCGGCGGGAAAAATCCGCCTGTTCTCCGATCAGCAGCAGCAGCTTTTGGTAGAGATTCCGCAGGTGGAAGAAATCTTCCTGGATTTCTGGGGCCATGCTATGGTGGACCCCGAGGTGCACGATAAAATCCTGTCCATGTATGCTGCCTGGCGGCGGGATATTCACCTGGCGATCGACCAGGGGATCGAATCTGGCGATTTCGATCCGGATTGTGCTGGAGTGGCGCCCGACCTGTTCATCGCTCTGATGGAGGGGATTGCGCTGCAATATCTGCTAGATAAACCGCAGATCGATTTAGAGACAGCGTTCGAGGCGGTCAACCAGGTTATGATGAATTGGCTGAGCTGTGGTTCCACACATGCCGTTTCGCAGGAACAACAGGAAGCCGGCTCTGACCGGGAACCCTACCCGAGCGATCTGAGCGAGACGCAGTGGCTGCAAATCGCCTCGCTGTTCGGCCCGGCGAAGGGAGGTGGCCGGCCGCGCACCACCGACCTGCGCGAAATCATCAACGCACTGCTGTATAAAGTTACTTGCAACTGCTCCTGGCGCATGCTGCCGCACGATTTTTCGGGCTGGCAGACGGTGTACGCGTACGACCGTACGTGGAGCGCCGATGGCACGCTGGAAAAGATCGGCCTCGTCCTGGGGATCGACCTGGTCCATAAAGGCAAAGACGCATGAACAAACCAGGCCTGGAACACTGGGTAATCGGCCGCTCGCCCGCCCGGCTGGAGGCGCTGGAAAAAGCCATCGGCAGGGCGCTTTTTCCAGGCGATCTACACATAGACGGCCAGGCTTATCTGAAGGTAGTGTTCGCCCGCCGCCCGCACGCCCGTATCCTGCACATCGACGCGAGCCTGGCGCTGGCAATGCCCGGCGTCCTGGCAGTCTTGACCGCACAGGATGTGCCGGTCAACCGCTATGGCATCGAGATCCCCGACCAGCCGGTGCTGTGCGCCGACCGGGTGCGTTATTGCGGCGACCGGGTAGCGCTGGTGGTGGCCGAAAGCGAGGCGCTGGCGGCGCAGGCTGCCAACCGGGTGCGGGTGGAGTACCAGGACCTGCCGGTGCTGGATAGCCCGTCCGCTGCCTTGGTACCCGGCGCCCCCATACTGCATGCGGAAAAACCCGATAACGTTTTAGTTGACTATTATGTTGAGTGCGGGGATTTATCCGCTGGCTTCGCCCAGGCCGATTTCATCCTCGAAGAGAGCTACCACACCGGCACCCAGGAACACACCTACCTGCAACCGGACGCCGGGCTGGCCTGGATCGACGAGGATGACCGGCTGGTTTTGCACAGCGCAGGACAATGGGCGCATGACGACCGGCGCCAGATCGCCACCTGCCTGAACCTGCCAGAGGAGCAGGTGCGGGTGCGTTATGCCCACATCGGCGGAGCGTTTGGCGGCCGGGAAGATCTCAACCTGCAGGTTTGCCTGGCCCTGGCGGCCTGGAAGCTACGCCGCCCGGTAAAAGCCGTATGGACCCGGGAGGAAACCACCATCGGTCATCCCAAGCGCCACCCGATGCACATCCGCCATCGCTGGGGCGCTACCCGCCAGGGTAAGCTGGTCGCTCAGGAGATCGAGATCGTCGCCGACGCCGGGGCATACGCCTCGACCAGCGCTTCGGTGCTCAGCACCACGGTGCAGATGTGCAGCGGACCGTATGTCGTCCCCAACGTGCGGGTGGAGGCGCGGGCGGTGTACACCAACAACCCGGTCAGCGGTGCCTTCCGCGGCTTTGGCGCACCGCAGGCGGTCTTCGCTGCCGAGGCGCACATCGCCCGACTGTCAGCGGCGCTGGGTCTCGACCCGGTGGAGCTGCGCCTGTACAACCTGGTCGCCGAAGGGTCGCACACGGCAACCAATGGCCGGCTGCCGCCCGGCGTGAGCGCCCGAGAGACACTGGAAGCCGCTGC
>Ga0154774_1154_pt3 | contig 19429 bp, 16 predicted proteins | sample Rifle2008BG16ft_FD_105782 | JGI IMG/M metagenome (GOLD analysis project Ga0154774, IMG submission 105782) | Chloroflexi bacterium RBG_16_57_11
GTGGAGGAGGCCATCCGTGTGCTGCGACCATCGCTCACGCTGCGCGGCAACATCGATCAGATTACTTTCATGCGACAGGCCACCCCTGAGCAAGTGGCCGAAAAGGTGCGTGACCTGCTCACACTGGTTAAGCCGCGTGGGAATTGGATCCTGTCAACCACCGACTTTTTCTTTGATGGCACGCCCTATGAAAATATCCAGGCCTTCGCCCAGGCCAGCCTGGAATTTGGGAGGTATTAAGCAATCCGTTGTTTCAGCGTACTGCGCAGAGCATAGGATCAGTCGTCTGGATGATCCTGCGTGAAGTTCGTCAACCATTCCCCATCCCACAGGCTGGGGAATGCGTTTTTAACATAGGGATGATTGGCAATCACCTGGTCGTCCAGCTCCAGGCCCAGGCCAGGCGTGTCCTTGAGCACAAATTTGCCATGCTGAATTGGATTCCAGCCTCGAACTAGGCTATTCCGCCACGGCACGTCAAACTCGGTAAAATCTTCCTGGATCATAAAGTTTGGTGTGCTGCAATCGAAGTGCAGGCAGGCCGCCAATGCTACAGGACCGATGGAGCAATGCGGCGAAAGACGCAGGTCCTGCACGGCTGCCAGGGCAGCGATCTTTTTGCTGGTCCATAACCCGCCGCAGTGGGCAATATCCATCTGTACAATATCCGCAGCCCGCAGGGTGCATAGCCGGTTGAAATCGGCCAGGGTATACAGCCGCTCCCCGGCGGCGATGGGTACATCGACCTGTTGTTTGACCCACTGCAGCAAATCCAGGCTTTCCGGCGCCACCGGCTCTTCGCACCAGGTGGGCTGGAAACGTGACAGCCTGTGGATCGCTTGAACGGCACATCCGGCCGAGAGACGACCGTGGAATTCGATTATCAAACCGTCATGTGGGCCGATCGCTGATCGCACCGCCGCCACCCGCTCGATCGCCGCTTCCATCTCGTCGTCGCTCAGCTCTTTCCAGGCCACGCCAAAGGGATCGAATTTCATCGCCCGGTAACCGCGCGCTACAACTTCCCTCGCCCGCTCGGCGTAATCCTGTGGGGTAACGGCTCCGCCATACCAGCCATTCGCATACGCGGGCAGGCGCGCCTGCACTGCACCGCCGAGCAGCCTGTAAACCGGCTGGCCACACGCCTTGCCGATCAGATCCCACATGGCCACTTCCACACCACTGATGGCGGAGAGAACGGTTGGGCCGCCCTGGTACTGGTCACGCAGCATGCCACCAATCACGGCTTCGATATTGAAAGGATCCCGCCCCAGCACCCGCTCTTCCACCCATTCATGGCACAGCGTTTGGACGGTCTTTTCCTGCCATTCCAGCGTGGCTTCGCCGATGCCGGTCAGACCGTTATCAGTGGTCAAGCGGATAAATAAGTAGTTCCGCAACCCGGCGTTGGCCAGGAAGGTCTCAAAGCGAACGATCTTCATAATAATCGTTAGGGGCTAGTGCCGCTGCGCACGATGTCAATCCAGCTCAGCACCTGCTGAACATCCAGGGTAATTTCGGTGTAGTCGCCATTTTGCAGACGAGCTGTGCTGATCAAATTCGATCCCAGACCCACCACGGCTGCCCCAGCCTTGATCCATGCGGTGATGCTCTCCTGGGTCGGGCTGACGCCGCCGGTGGGCATCAGGCGAGACCAGGGGCGCGGCCCATGCACTGCTTTGATAAAGTTTGGCCCACCTACTTCTTGACCTGGGAAGATCTTGCAAATCTCCACACCCCATTCTTCCGCAATCGCAATTTCCGTAACCGTGGCACAGCCTGGGAAATAAGCGATCTTTCTACGGTTGCACAGCCGGGCTATCTCCGGGTTAAAGGTCGGACCGACGATAAAATTGGCCCCATTGGCAATGTACTGGGCTGCGCTGGGCGCATCATCGATGGTGCCTGCCCCCAGGATCACAGGCGATTTCTCTTGCTCCAGGCGCTCAGCCAGCTCGGAAAAGACCCGCACAGCAAAATCTCCCCGGTTGGTGAACTCCACCAACCGGGCACCGCCAACCAAGCAGGCATCTACGGCTTTACGGGCTATCTCGGTCTGGCGCTCGTAAAATAGAGGCAAAAGGCCGATCCTCAGCACCTCATTCAGTACTTCAAGACGGGTAAAACGTGACATAAAAGGCCCCTTTCTACCCGATCACCTCTCCGTCAACAATGCGCGGCGTGCGACCCGACGTGCCCGGCACGACTTTCATCACTTCGACGATAAACCCGACCTTTTTCATGGAGTCGAAATTCATCCACATAGTTCCGGGGCGGATCCCCGAGCCATGTTGCGCCGAGAGGATCTCTTGCCCGGCCAGATATTCTTGCACCGGTTCCAGCTCATTGACATTGAAGCGAATGTGGTGGATGCCGCCACCATTATCGCGAAGAAAATCCGCCCAGATGCTTTGCCCCGATACCGGTTGGATCAGCTCGAGCTCGATCGGTCCTAAATCGGTAAACGCCATGCGGGCGGTAAAGTCAGCCGGTTGGCCGTGATAGAATCGCTCGAGATCGCCGCGCCCTTCTGGGGGCCAATCAACGATGTGGAATGGTCCAATTCCAAATATTTCGGTTAAGGCGCAGGTGGTTTTTTCAAGGTCTGCAACGACCACACCAATCTGTACAAGCTTGCCGAACATTTCTTTGGGGGTTAGCGTTGTTTTATCTTCCACGTTTGGGACCTCCCGGCACTTTGTCAACAGTTTACAGTTAACTATGATATAATTTTACCACAACTGATTTATAATATTAATAAATCTTTAGTGCCCTTTCTCCAGGAGTCATCTATGGAAATACAACGCGCCGCTGCATTGGAATTGACCAGGGAACAAAGCCTTGGATTGCTTCGCAGCATGTTGTTAATTCGTTACAGCGAAGAGCAGCTCGTCAAGTGCTATGCCCGCGGGGAGATTCCCGGTGGAATGCACACCTATATTGGAGAAGAAGCCGTTGCGGCGGGAGTATGCGCTCACCTTCGGAATGATGATGCAGTGTTCAGCACACATCGAGGGCATGGCCATGCCATTGCTAAAGGCATGAAACCCGAGCGGCTGATTGCCGAAGTCCTGGGCAAAGCTACCGGCTGTTGCCAGGGTCGCGGCGGGAGTATGCACCTCTTCGAGCCAGAAGTGGGTTTCTATGGCACATCGGGCATCGTAGCTCCCAGCATCTTGCTGGCCAGCGGTGCGGCTTACAAGTTCAAGCTGGAAGGGTCAGACCGGGTGGGGGTGTCCTTCTTTGGCGATGGCGCCAGCAACAACGGCGCTTTTCACGAGGGTCTGAACATGGCCGCCGCCTGGCAGCTCCCGGTGCTTTTCGTGTGCGAAAACAATATGTATGCTACGGAGGTGGCATTCGCTTATGCCTCCAGGAGCACCAGCGTGGCTTCACGGGCGTGCGGCTACAACCTGCCCGGCGTCGAGGTAGATGGGAACGATGTGCTGGCGGTGTATCAGGCGGCTGGTGAGGCGATTCAAAATGCACGACGAGGTAACGGCCCGACTCTGCTGGAATGTCACACCTATCGCACCCGGGCGCACGCCGAAGGCATGCGCGACGCTGGATACCGCACCCAGGAGGAAATCGACTCATGGAAAGCGCGCGACCCGATCAGGCTATATAAGGAGAATTTGCTTCGGGGCGGGATAGTCGCTTCTGGTGAAATCGAAGCCCTTGAAGCCGAACTGCTGAAGATTGCAGAGGAGGCAACCCAGTTCGCGCGCCAGAGTCCCATGCCTGACCCATCTACCGTCGCATTGCACGTGTTTGCAGAAAGCTAAGCTCAGGAGGCCGTGATGCGTGAAATGACTTACACCGATGCTGCCCGCGAGGGCCTCGCCGAGGAGATGGCTCTCAATCCATTGATCTTTGTCGTGGGTGAGGGGATTGGACCCCGGGGCGGTAACTTTAACACAACGCTGGGTTTGTATGATCTTTATGGAGAAATGCGCCTGCGGGACACTCCGATCAGTGAGCGTGGCTTTTCCACCATCTGCACCGGCGCAGCCGTGTTGGGCGCCCGACCGGTGGTTGACTTTATGTTCCTGGATTTCGAGCTGGATGCCCTGGGAGACATCATCAACCAGACAACACGCATTCGTTGGATGAGCAATGGCAGGTTGAAAGCGCCGGTCGTTTTCCGGGGTGGTGTGGGGATCGCCTCTACTGGTCCGCACCATTCCTCCAACCTTTTTTCCATTTTCATGCACCTGCCCGGCATGCGGGTAGTGACACCGGTCTTCCCGGCGGATGCCAAAGGTCTACTGAAGACCGCCCTGCGCAACGAAGACCCGGTCATGTTCCTGGAACACAAAAAATTGCTCAAGACCAAAGGAGAGGTGCCGGAAAGTGAATATTTCACACCCTTCGGCAAAGCCAACATTGTGCGCTCCGGTAAGGATGTGAGCGTGGTGGCGATCTCATACATGGTGATCAAGGCCCTGAAAGCGGCGCAGACACTGGAAAAAGAGGGCATTTCTGTGGAGGTCATCGACCCGCGCACGCTCAGCCCGTTAGATACCGATACGATACTTGAATCGGTCTCACGCACCCACCGGCTTCTGATCGTCGATGAGGATTTCAGCCCATGCGGCGCAGGCGCCGAGATCACTGCTCAGGTAATGGAGCGCGGCTTCTACGAGCTGGATGCGCCGGTACGCCGGGTAAACGGCGTCTTTGCCCCGGCGCCTTACAGCCCGCCACTGGAAGCCGCAGTGGTCCCGAATGAGACATCCATTGCCCAGGCACTACGAGATCTGTCAGCGGAGTGAGGCAAGGAGGCAGCCATGGCATATGAAGTGACCTTACCTCGCCTGGGTTGGGATATGGAAGAAGGCGCGCTCGGCGGTTGGCTCAAGCAAGAAGGTGATTACGTCAATGCCGGCGATCTGCTTTTCACCGTGGAAGGCGACAAAGCGATTCAGGAGATTGAAGCCCTGGACAGCGGCTATTTGAAATTCGCTCCCGGTGCGCCGTCGCCAGGCCAGAAAGTGCCGGTGGGCACTCTGCTGGGTTACCTGGTAACCAAAGAGGAGCTGGCATCTTTCGGCCAAAGCAAGCCGCTGGCTGTTCAGGCTGCGTCGTCTGCCGTTATACAGAAGACTACGCCAAAGCCTGTGCCTGTACACCCACAAGACCTATCGTTTCAACCGGAGGCGCACCCGCGACGCATCTATATCAGCCCTTATGCGCGCCGCCTGGCTGAAGGCCTGGGGGTGAACTGGCAGCAGGTGAAAGGCAGCGGGCGGGATGGGCGCATTATGGCCCAGGATGTCCAGGCCACGGCAGACCGGCAAGCGACCGAAAAAGTGCCTGCGGTTGCCCCGGCTCCTACACCGTCTGTCCCCGTCTCGGCTCCGGCTACCACCCGCCTGCCGATGACACAGGTCCGCCGCAGCATCGCCGAGCACATGGCACTCAGCGCACACACCACGGCACCTGTCACGCTGAACTGCGAAGTGGATGCGACCGAGCTGGGAGTTTTGCGCCGGCAACTCAAGGACGATCCGGCCTTCGCAGAAAGCCCGGTGCCATCCTACAACGATATGCTGACCAAGATCGCCGCTCAAGCCCTGTTAGAACACCCCGAGGTGAACGCCCGCATCGAGGGCAATGATATTATCCAATTCACCAGTGCGCATATCGCCGTGGCTGTAGATACTGAGCGGGGGCTTTTGACCCCCGTCTTGCGCGATGTGCAGTCCAAGAGTCTGCGCCAGATTGCCCGCGAATCAGTTGTGCTGATCGAGCAGGCGCGCCAGGCCACGATCAGCTACGAGGCCTTACAGGGTGGAACCTTTACCATCACTAACCTGGGAATGTATGAAATTGAATACTTTACCCCGATCATCAACCTGCCGCAGTGCGCCATCCTGGGGGTTGGCCAGATCGTGCCCAAACAGGTGGTTGTTGATGTGGAGCGGGAGATACTGGCGATCCGCCAACGCATGGCGCTCAGTCTGAGCTTTGATCACCGGCTGGTGGATGGCGCTCAGGCCGCGCGTTTCCTCCAGCGTATCAAGCGCCTGATTGAAAAACCCTACTTGTGGCTCGCCGGATGATAATGGAATGCGACCTGCCGTTTAGCCTTCAAACAACCCCAATATCTCCGCTTGACTCAGGTCTTTAAAGAAAGCGCTTTCGGTGGTGATAATCTGGTTGACCAACTGCTTTTTCCGCTCTTGTAGCAGTAGTATCTTTTCCTCTACCGAGTCGCGGGCGATCAGCTTGAAGATAAATACCGGTTTTTCCTGTCCGATCCGGTGGGTGCGATCCGAGGCTTGCATCTCGGCTGCCGGGTTCCACCATGGATCAATATGAATCACGTAATCCGCGGCAGTCAGATTCAAGCCTAATCCACCGGCCTTCAGGCTGATTAAGAAGAATGGGATTCTCGGGTCATTTTGGAAGCGGTCCACCTGTTCCTGGCGGGCGGTAGTCTGCCCATCCAGATATGTGTAAGCAATTTTGCGATCATCCAGCACCTTACGAACTAACGTCAGCATTTGCACGAATTGGGAGAAGACCAAAGCTTTGTGCCCTTCAGCTTTTAGCGTGTCCAAGGTATCCAACAACAGCTCGAACTTAGCCGAATCGCCATGGTAATTCTCCTCTACCAGGGCAGGGTGGTTGGAGATTTGGCGCAACCGTAAAAGCCCCTCCAGGATCTTCATCCGGCTCTGGCTCAGACCTTTCTGCTCCAACATACCCAGAAGCACGCCACGATAATAATCGCGGGTGCGGTTATACAGCCTGCGTTGAGCAGGCTCCATGTCACTATACAGGATACGCTCGGTGCGAGGCGGCAACTCTGGCGCCACCTGATCCTTCGTGCGGCGCAGGATGAACGGGTACACCAATCGACGTAATGCCAAGGTCGCCTTCTCGTCACCTTTCTTTTCTATCGGCAAACCGAACTCTGTTCTAAAATATTGCAGATTGCCCAATAAACCAGGGTTGAGATAATTGAATTGTGACCATAGCTCTGCAGTTGAGTTTTCTATGGGTGTGCCTGTCAGCACCAATCTGTGTTTCGCCTGTAATAAATGCGCCGCGCGTGCAGTTTGGGAAAGGGGGTTTTTTATCGACTGCGATTCATCGAGGATGGCATAGTAGAAACGGTAACCGTGTAAAAAATGGATGTCACGCAGCATGATCCCATAGGTGGTGATGACGACATCGACGCCACTAAAGGCGGTGATGTCTTTAGTTCGATTGGACTCGAAATACTCCAGCACGCGTAATCTTGGAGTGAAGCGGGCCGATTCACGCTGCCAGTTCACCAACAGCGAGCGCGGCACCACCAATAAACTGGCCTGGGGCGGGCGAGACTCTGGCGGTTGCTCGTAAAGTGATTGGAGGAATACCAGCGTTTGGACGGTTTTTCCCAGGCCCATATCATCCGCCAAACAGCCGCCGAAATCGAAGCTGTGCAAGAAATGCAGCCAGTCAAAGCCGGCCTTTTGGTATGGGCGTAGCTCACCGTTGAATCCCGCCGGTAAATCTTGCGGTAGGATCCCGCCAGACTGGTTATTGGCGGAAAAACTCTTGGCTGTTAGAACCCGCAACCGGTCCCGGCGCTGGTCGAAGAGATCATCTGTCTGGGCTGCGTCTGCTTCTGAAAATGCCCGGTCCAATAGAGTAACCTGATGCCTGGAAAAACGCAAGCCATCCCCAGCGACATCGCCAAGGGCGAAGAGGTGTCTGTAGCGTTCGAGCCAGATTTCCGGGATCTCTCCGATAGAGCCATCTGCCAGCTTGATAAACCGTTCGCGTTTGCGTAATGCCCGGCGGATTTCTTGAAAAGAAACCTCCAATTCACCGAAATTGACCACAGCCTGCACATCAAACCAATCGATGCCGGAGGAGACCTTGAACGATATCGATGGCGTATTGCGGTTGACACGTGCGGTTTTGAGCTGTTCCTCGCCGAAAATCTCGAAACCGGCTTCTACAAGCCTTGGAATGCTATTCAGGAGAAAATCTACCGGATGCTTGCGTGCTCGCAAGCGGAACAATCCAGGTTGGGATGGGAATGCGGCGCGTTTGAGGCCATAGGTTGGCGTAGAGAGCGCCTCGATGGCGTGATTCTCGGCTTCAGGGTTGCGGATTACACGCGCCAGGGCTAGCTCCCCGGCTTTATGTTGTAGCCTCTCTCGAGGCATGTCTTGTTCGTAGTGCACCTCAGCCTCGCCATAGCCAAAGCGAAGCTGCGCCTGAAGCTCGCCGTTCGCCTCGCTCAGATACAGCCGGGGAACCGGTTCGACCTGGATGATCTCCCAGGTGATGGCTTCGCCACTGATCGGGAACTGCCGCGCCAGGTCGAGCAGATAGCGGTCAATGAAGTTTTGCTCCTGCTCGACCGGAATCGTTAGAATCGGATGATTGTCAGGCGCCTCACGATGGAAGAAATCTAGCAGGCTTAAACCCGCTGGGTTCTCCAGCTCGAACAGGCTACGCTCGACGAGCAGCCAGGGTGGATGCTCTAAGATCAATCTGAGATTGCTGGATCCGGTGGCTGAAAGTTCTTCGATCGGGAGCGACCGGTCGCCTACAATCAACCGGGGGCTGAGGTGCAACCCCAGCTCGTCTTTATCCACATTCAGGCAGATTACGCCTGTTTCGGACAAGATCGTCAGACCATGCTCGAATGGCCGGCTTGAATTGCCAAGGAAAAGCGGGCTGTGGGTCGAGCGCAACAAACGCAGATAGTATTCCAACGGAAAGCGTGTGTTAAGGCTGTACGAATATCCCCGGTTGCGCTCCAGGATAATGTTTGCCAGGTTGACCGCCTCCGAGCCACAATTGAAACAACCTTCAGGTTCCAGTTTGGTATAGGGGGTTTTCAGGCCTCTCAATGTGTCTTGCGTGGTTTCGATATACATCATAAGCGCCTGTGGATCCAGCGGTCTGTCGGCTTGACGAATTTCAGCAGGAAGGGTACTGGGTGGGAAGGTGTACGGAACAACTTTCCAGTAGGGTGGGAAGATTCGCAGCTCTTCCTGCAGGCTGAAAAGCAAGAGGTAAGGCGTCGATTTTCCGCCCTGCGGGAGTGCTTGCGCGGAACCGATCACCTGTTCCAGCCGAGCTTGCCAGGCGTCGGGCAAACGGCGAGTCAGGTATTGCCGCAGACACAGCCATGCAGCAACATCATGCTCGCAAATCAAACCACGGCTGGCATGCGTGCAACCACACTTAAGATAGACGTGGTCGCGGATGATCTTTATTTCGACATGGTAATTGCGTTTATCGGGTACGATACACAGCGCTGTCAGATCGGTGACCTCGAGGATTTGCACCTGCCCGCGTTCGAACACCTCCGCGCCCAGCCCGAAGGTCTCTGAATCAATGGCCCTACGCAAGCGATCTTCGCTAAGCGTATCTAAATCGAGTTTGTACATATTCTGGGCTATTGTCGTCTGCAACATACGCGAAACGGACGATAAAACCAAAACACCGGTTGACCGCCTCGGAAAAAGCGCCAGTTCCCTCGGAAACTTTATTCTTGCTGACCAAAAGACGCCGGGTCTTCACGAACAATGTATAGAGGCCGTCCGCGGGCTTCATCATAGATACGGCCAATATATTCCCCCAGTATGCCGAGAGAGATCAGCTGGACGCCTCCCAGGAAGAGCACGGCGATCAGGGTCGTGGCCTGGCCGAAAAACGCCTGTGAGCCTGCCATGCGCAATGCAACGACCACCGGTATCGCCAGGATGCTGATCCCGGCTGCCACGAAACCCAGATAAGTGGCGAGCTGTAGCGGAAAATAGGAAAAACCGGTAATTGCATCTCCGGCGAACTTGACCATTTTTTTCAATGGGTATTTTGTCTCGCCAGCGTAGCGGGCGGCGCGTTTATAAGGCACACCGGTTTGGCGAAAGCCGACCCAGACCGACATGCCACGCAGGAAGCGATGGCGCTCGCGCATCTGGTTGATCACATTGACCACTTTTCGGTCGAGCAGGCGAAAATCGCCGGTATCCAGGGGGATGTTCACATCCGTGATACGATAGATCAGGCGATAGAACAAGGAGGCAGTGACCAGCTTAAACCAGGATTCCCCTTCGCGCTCGGTGCGCCTGGCATAAACAACCTCGTAACCGTTGTGCCACTCGGTAATCAGCGAAGGGATGACTTCGGGGGGGTCTTGCAGGTCGGAATCGATGATCACTACAGCCTGACCACGACTGTAATCCAGGCCAGCAGTGACCGCCAGCTGGTGCCCGAAGTTGCGCGCAAAGATCACCGGCCGGAGGTGCGGATCCTCATGCGCCAGACCGCGTAGGATGGTTGCAGTTTTATCCTGGGATCCATCATCAACCAGGACGAGCTCCCAGGTCTCTCCCAACGCGCTCATGGCCTCAGACACCCGGCGAAAAAATTCGGGCAAGGTGGCAGCCTCATTGAAACAAGGGGCGACGATTGATATGGTTGGATTCTGGCTGGTTTGCATGGCAATTTATAATTTTATCACGATCACGACAGATTGAAATCACCCATTCGTCCGGTTTATTAACATGGGTGGACCGTTTTGTCATGCAGACAAGGCAGGTTATATGACCTGTGTCCTCTGTAAAATCCTCGATCTGGCGGAGGCCTGCTCTCTTATGCCATCCTTAATGTACCAGGGCTTTTACCGCCTCCAGGCGCGGCTCAATGACAGGTGCCTGTGGCACGGCTTGCATGGCAGCCCGCACATCTTTCAGGCCGCTGCCGGTGTTCAGTACCAGCACCTGATCATCTGCGGTTACCAGCCCTTGTTGGATGGCTCTAACCAAACCCGCGTAGGCGGTGGCGCCAGCCGGTTCGGCAAACACACCGACCGGCCCCAGGGCGGCGATCCCTGCCAGGATTTCGGGATCGCTCACCAGGATGTATTGGCCACCGGTCTGCCTGGCGGCACGCACAGCCCGGACACCATCCCGTGGCAGGTCAACAGAGATGCTGTCGGCGATCGTAGTGGCTTGCACCGGGAGGATGCTCTCATTCCCGGCCATGAAGGCATTGGCAATCGCCGCGCTGCCTTCGGCCTGCACCCCGAAGATACGCGGCAGGCTTTCAGTCCAACCCAGGCTGAGCAGATCTTTGAAGCCTTTGTGAATGCCAGAGATGATATTGCCATCACCGACCGACACGAAGATCGCCAAACGGCTCAGATCCGCGCCTGGTATCACACGCTCCTCATCGCAAGATGCCTGGCAGGTGAAGCTCGAGACATGGCAGGTGTACCACTCCCAGATCTCGAGGGCGGCGGTCTTTTTCCCTTCTGCGGTGAACGGATTGTAGCCGGTGTTTCGGCAATACCAGCCAAACTCTTGAGCCGCCTGAATGGTCAAATCGAAAGCATCATCGTAGGTGCCATCCACCAGGATGACCCGGGCGCCAAACACAATCAATTGGGCGACCTTGGCGGGTGGAGCCGATTTGGGGGCGAAAATTACTGCCTTCTGACCAATGGCCGCCGACATGCCTGCCAGCGCCGCGCCTGCGTTGCCAGTTGAAGCAGTGACAACTACCTCGGCGCCAATCTCACGTGCCCGACCCAGGACAATCGCGCTGGCACGATCTTTGAACGAAGCGGTGGGATTTCGACTTTCATCTTTCAGCCACAGACGAGAAAGGTCCAAAGACTGCGCCAGATGGGACAGCTCGAACACCGGTGTCCAGCCGGCCGCATGTAGCGGTGTGTCTAACCCGCCTGGATCGCTTACAGGCAATAAGGGCAGGTAACGCCACAGTGATGGCTCGCCGCCAGTAGGTAGCCCGCCTGAACCGAGTTTTTTATGGATCGCCTGGACATCCAGAAGGACATCCAGGTTTCCGCCATCCTTGGGGCATGTATAGGTGATCTCGTGTGTGCCGTACTCCTGTCCGCATAATGAACAGCGATAACCGAGGAACTTCTCCATTGCGAAGCTTTCTCCTTTTATTCGGTAGGGATATTCGTGGGTATTTCTATTTCGGCATATACGCCGAAATGATCTGATGGATAAATCCGTGGATTTTCACGTGATGGTTGATCGAGGACAACCTGGCTATGTATGACCTGCAGGCGCGGATCAACAAAGATGTAGTCCAATGTGCCCCGCCAGTTCAATTTGATATGCTGCGGGCGGATGAGTAAGAAAAAGCCCAGGAAAGTGCGCGTCACCGACCAGGTGGAACGTGGCAAGGGAGTGGGGCAGGTGTAATCCGGCTCTTTGCCGTGAAGGGCAGCATAGGCAGAAAGAAATCTCTGGCGCATAAGCTGTATGGCCAATGTTTCCGGTGTGCCGTTAAAATCACCACACACGATACCTGGCGGGTCACCGGGAAAGCCAGACAGCCAATTTTGCAGACGCTCGGCCTGGCGCATGCGGGCCACCGACTCCCCGGGTTGCCAGTACAGGTGGCAGTTGGCCAGGTAAAGTGTGCTTTCCTCAAGATTCACAAACACGCGTTGAGCGATGCGGTCCTGCCCTCCCAGGTCAAGAACGCTGGCGTCTTCGAGTGGTAACCGGGTGATGATCGCAAGCGCTTCGCGTGATTCAGAACGTCCCAGCTTTGGGCTGAGCACGAAGTGCGGATAATCCAGCTGTTCGGCCAGCCAGCGGGCCGGGTTTTGGGGGAGATGGACCTCTTGCAAAGCGATAAGGTCTGGCGACAGCGCCGCCAGACCTTCAAGAAGTAGCATACGGCGCTGTTCCCAGCGCGAAAGGTCGGTCAAAATATTGATGGTGACAATCTTGATGCGCGGCATGTCTCGGTTTAGCCACCCGGAAACCGACCCAGTTACTGGCCGCGCTCGCCGCGAATGTATGGGTTGCCAAGCGCTGCTGGTGCTCCCAGGCGCTTGCGCATGGCTTCGCGTGAACCAATAATCAGTACGATGATGGTAAACGCGTAGGGCAACATCTGTAAGAAGAAGCCCCAATAAGGGTTGTAATAGAATGGATTTGGCATCCCCAATAACATGGTTGGACCCTGGATATCCAGGATCAGCCGGCGCAGCGCGCCAAAGGCATAAGCGCCGAAAGCCGCGCGTAACGGATCCCACTGGGCGAAGATCACCAGACCGATGGCAATCCAGCCCTGCCCGCCGGTGGTCAGCTCGCTGAACCAGCCGGGAGCAACCGCCAGGCTGATCGTGGCGCCTGCCAGCCCGGCTAAAACCCCGCCTACGAACACGTAAAAATAGCGCAGCCGGTTGACATTGATCCCCAGGGAATCTGCCGCGGCTGGGTATTCGCCAATTGACCTCAGGTGAAGACCGGGGCGAGTGCGGTTGATGTAATACCAGGCTGCCGGGATCAACAAATAACCAATGTAGACCAGGATGCTCTGATCGGTGAAAAAGATGGGTCCGATGATCGGAATTTGCGCCAGCAAGGGGATTGAAAACCTGGGCAGCAAGGAGACCGTACCGGCTTTGCTCAAGCCTTCACCCAGCACCAGGCTGATGCCGGTTCCGAGCAGGGTGAGCGATAGGCCGCTCACCACCTGGTCGGCCTGTAGTGTTACCGTGATGAACGCGTGGATCTGGCTGATCAACCCTGCCGCCAACATGGCTGCCAGCACCCCCAACCAGGGATTGCCGGTCGCAATCGCCACACTGAAGGCGCTCATCGCTCCGATCAACATCATGCCTTCCAACCCCAGATTCAGCACACCGGATCGTTCGGTAAGCAGCTCGCCAATCGTGGCGAAAAGTAAAACTGTTCCGCTGGCGACGCCTGCCTGAAAGATGATGATGAGTGCATCCATGACTCAGGCCTCCTCAGTGCGTACGATGCGCACACGGTAGCGTAATAGAAAGTCGCTGGCGATCAGGCATACCAGGATGATCCCCTGGATCATCTTGGGCACGCCGGAAGGCTGAATTTCGCGGCCAGCCAGGATCAGCGCGCCGAATAAGATGGAAACAAAGATCGCCACCAGCGGATTTAACTTGGAAAGCCAGGCAACGATAATGCCGGTGAAACCATATCCCGCCGCGATCGGTGAGGTCTGCAGGCGATGCACCATTCCGGTTACTTCGGACATACCGCCCAACCCTGCCAATGCACCGGAGAGCATCATCACCAGCACGGTATTGCGGGCGATATTGATCCCCGCGTACCGAGCGGCGTGCGGGTTATCGCCAATCAGGCGGATTTCATAGCCCCAGCGGCTGCGATAGATGATCAACCACAGGATCACCGCCGCGACTATACCGATCAGCAAACCCAGGTGTGTCGTCAGGCCCCGGAATGCGGGGAATGATTTTGAGAAATCCAGCAATCGGGGCAGCCAGGCGTTATCCGGGAACTTAGGCGACATCTGGAAGCCACCCTCGCTCCAAACAGCGAAAATCCAAAAGTTGATCCAGAAAACGGCAATGTAATTCAGCATCAGTGTGCTGATGATCTCGTTCACACGCAGGTAAGCTTTCAAGTAGCCGGGGATAAAGCCCCACAACCCGCCGGTGATCATACTGGCGAGCATCATCAACGGGATGAACAGCCAGGGGGAGGCGTCGGCGGGAAGAACGGGCAGGAGGACAACGAAGCTGGCGCCGAAAGCACCCATGATGAACTGGCCTTCTGCACCGATGTTCCATAACTTCATACGGAAGGCAATGATGCAGGCCAGACTGGTGAAGAGGATCGGGGTCGCTTTAACGATCGTATCAGAAAGCACCCCCAAGTTGCCGAAGGATGCCCTGGCGATGTGAGCGTATGAGCGGAATGGGTCGCCGCCAGAAAATGCGATGAGGATGCCACCGATGATCAATGCCACGAGCACAGCCCCGATGGATACCAGCGCTGGAAAATAACGTGAAGGCATCTCCAATCGGGGTTCCAGCTTGACGCGGTACGGAAACCTAAAGCCTTGTGAACCTGACGCGGTCATCTTTGTGTCAGACATTTTGTTTCCCGCCTCCTTTGCGAATTTCTTCCAAGGGGGTGCCAGTCATCATCTGTCCAACGGTATCCAGGTCGGCTTCGCGCACTTCACCCATCAGCTTGCCCTCATAGATCACCAAAACGCGATCGCTCAAGGAGAAAAGCTCTTCAAGCTCTTCGGAGATGAGCAAGATGGCAGCGCCAGTTTCACGCTGGGTTAATAGCAGGCGGTGCACGCCTTCGATTGCGCCCACGTCCAGCCCACGCGTGGGCTGGACGGCGACGATCATCTTGGGCTGCCCGGAGAATTCACGCGCCAGGATCACGCGCTGCAGGTTCCCACCGGACAGCAAGCGTACCGGGGTCTCTACTTTCGGCACAATAATATCATAGGTCTCTTTCAGCTCTTGCGCGAAGCGTGTGGCGGTCATCATATCCAGGATCCAGCCACGCGAGATGGGCGCCTTGCGATATTTTTTCATGATGACGTTATCGGTCACGCTCAGGTTTGGCGAGCTGCCCACACGGTTGCGATCTTCGGGCACGTAAGCCAGGCCACGCTCAATGCTATACAGGCTGCCTTGATTGCAGATCACTTCCCCGTTCAATTCTACGCAGCCTTCGGTGCAGCGCCGAAGCCCGGTGATCACCTGCGATAGCTCGTTTTGGCCATTCCCGGCGACGCCGGCAAGTCCGACCACCTCGCCGGCGCGGACATCAAAGGTGACCCCGCGTAAAGCGGGTAAACCTTTGTCATTATCGGCATGGATATTGGCGACGCTGAGGACGATCTCGCCCGGCTCCAGTTGTTTCTTGTCCACGTGGAAAACCACATCGCGCCCGACCATCAGGCGCGCCAGCTCCTGGCGAGTCATCTCGCCGATCGGCTGACCCCCCGCGGTTACTTTTCCTTTGCGCAGGACGGTAATCCGGTCAGCGATGGCAGTGACCTCTTGCAGCTTATGGCTGATGAAGATGATCGATTTGCCTTCGGCGATCATCGAGCGCAATGTAGCAAACAGACCATCAATTTCCGATGGAGCCAGAACCGCAGTTGGTTCATCCATAATCAACACTTCGGCGCCCCGGTAGAGCATCTTCAACAGCTCAACGCGCTGTTGCTCGCCGACCGATAGCTGCCAGATTTTTGCACTCGGGTCCACCTTCAAGCCAAAGCGATCCCCCAGATCGCCGATGACCTGGTCGTATTCTTTCAGGCGCATGCGAAAGCGCGGTTTGTCCAACCCAAGCAGGATATTTTCAGTGACTGTTTGCGTGGGCACCAACATAAAATGTTGGTGTATCATGCCAATGCCCGCCTGGATGGCGTCGCGCGGTGAAACGAAGTTGACCGGGCGACCTTTGACCAGGATCGTGCCGGATTCCTGGCGATACAATCCAGCCAGCACGTTCATCAGCGTGCTTTTTCCCGCACCATTTTCACCTAGCAGCGCATGGATTTCGCTCTTGCGCAGGTCAAAATCGACATTTTCATTGGCCAACACGCCCGGAAAGCGCTTGACGATCTTACGCATCTCCACGACAGGCGGGGCTTCCATAGCAGATGGCGAGGGAACCTCCGGTTGTTGCACCATGTTCCTCCTGTGGTTTTGTTGAGCCAGTTAATAGGGGCCAGAATTTCCGGGGCCTAAGCCCCTGGAAATTCTGGCCCCGAGAACGCTTAGGTTTACGGGTTCAACTTGGGGAGCTCGGCGGTGATGCCATCGGCCCACCAGTACATGCAGTACTCGCACTCCAGGCCGGGCGCGCCGGGCGGGAATTGATCCAGATCAGCCTGGACCATCTTTTCGCCGGCAGGGACGATCACCGTGCCTTTATTGTCCTTAATCTCGCCAGCGAAGACGTCGAAGCGGGTAAACTCACCAGCCAGCATTTTCGCCATGGTGTCCTTCACCTCGGCGATTACTTCGGGCGGCAAATCCTTCAAACCCGCGGTCAGCTCCTGGCCTTCCATCAGCCCGAACAGACCCAGACCACTGCTATCGGCGTCGAAGTAATCCCAGCCGATTTTATAGGTGTCGTCGATCAAGCCCTGAGCGATCTTGGCATACACAGGACCCCAATTCCAGTACGGGGCGGTCAGGCAGCGCTCGACCTTGCAGGAGCCAGACCAGTCATAGGTGATGCCCCATTTGCCTTTTTCTTGCGCCACATCGGCGACTGCCGGGGTGTCAGCACCGGTAAAGACCACCTGAGCGCCGGCATCGAACAATGAAGCTGCGGCTTCCTTCTCGACGATCGGGTCGTGCCAGGTGTTGATCCAGCGCACGTCCATGGTGCACTCCGGGCAGGCCTTCTTCATGCCCAGGGCAATGGCGTTACCCAGGCGAATTTCTTCCGGGATTGGGAAGGTGGCCATATAACCGATCTTGGGGTTGCCATCGGCCTTGGCACGCGCTCCGGCGAGCATACCAGCCAGATATTTCATGTCTTCCATGGCGCCGAACAAATTACCGAAGTTGGTGCCGTTGGACTTATACCCGCTGATATGGACGAAGGACGAATCAGGGAACTCTTCCGCCACTGTCTCCATCGGATCCATGTAGCCGAAAGAGGTGCCCAGGATCATATCAAAACCCTTGCGGGCCAGGCTGCGGAAGACCTGTTCCGAGTCGGCGCCTTCGGGCACATTCTCGATGTACGCGGTGTGAACATTGGGGACATTTTGCTGGACATATTCCAGGCCTTCGTAGTGGGCTTGTGACCAGCCGCCATCGTCATGCGGTCCGATCAGGACCATGGCAATATTGAATTTACCGTCTTGAATTTCCGGAATTTGGAAGCCACCGGTTTCTTCTGCCGGGGCAGGCTCTTCCGTCATGACTGGTTCGGCGGGCGCTGTAGGCTCTTGTGGAGCCGCTGTTGGGGCTGGCGTAGGTGATGCACAGGCAGACAGCACCATGACCAGGACGATCAACAGAGACATCAGACGCCATAAGATGTTGGTTTTCATACTTGCTTCTCCTCAAAGGATGTTGGGTTAATTTAGGTTCTATACACTAGATCAGTAAAAATATGATTGTTATGTTTCAGGAAGGTTGCCTCCTTTCTGGTTTTATTAAGGTTTTCAATGAATGTGCAAGGTAACCAAATACACAACGCTCCACAGATTTTATCGCTCCTCCTTGGACATTATGCTAAGCATACAACAAGAAGTGATACGCGTCTATAGCCTTCTTTCCTGTATTCCTCATGATTTATGAATGGTAAATCCTGTTTTCGATAATCTTCTTCCTATGATCCGTTTGCCCTTACCAGGCGCCTCACCACATGGAAGCGAAAGTAACCCGGTAAGAAAAAGCTTTGCGACCGGTCGATGACCTGGCTGTCGGTTGTGAATAACTCCGCAACAAAACACAGCAAGACATCGCCACGCTGGATCCCCAGGGCGCGTGCCACCCGCGGTGGGGCGGATACGGCGTTGATTTCTGTTCGGGAGGCCAGTATTGGTGGTTGACCGCGGGACAACAGAAAATCCAGAATCGATCCACGGAAATCGGCTTGAAATTCATCCGCTGTGATGAAATTTGCCGGCAGGGTATCGACAAGGAACGCAACCGGCCGTCCCTCGGCCAGGATTGTGCACGAGATACACAAAACCTCGCTGCCAGGCGGTGCATTCAGGGAAAGGCATTCATCAGAGTCGGGAATGCGCTTTTCGAGGGTCAGGTTGCCAATATCAACCGAAAGCCCGCTGCGCTGCGCCATTGTCTCGATGCTCTCCAGAACCTCCAGGCCGCTTTCCAGGACGCGCGGCGGCTGGTTCACATACGTCCCGGAACCCTGTTTACGGCGGATGATCCCTTGGGTCTCGAAGGCTCGCATCGCCTCGCGCAAGGTAGCGCGTGAGACATTAAGTTGTTCGGCCAGGAATGGCTCGGAAGGCAGGCGTTCGCCAGGCTGCGTCTCGGTGATGATGTGCAGCAATTGGTCGTGCAATCGTTGTGCGACTGATGTCTGAGACATAGTAGATCCTTGCAATCTAGGCCAGTTGTGCGGCGAGCCTCATACAGCATTACCCTTTTTCTAGAACGGGAATGAAATCAAAGCGCGTGACATCCACCAAGCCGAGATCGGAGATACGCAATTCCGGAATAACCACCAGGGCCAGCAGGCTTAATTGCATATTGGGGTTGTTTAAGCTACAACCACAAGCGCGAAAGCCATCCAGCACACCGGCAGCCTGGTGCGCTACGCTCTCGGCAGGTTGGTTCGACATCAACCCGGCGATTGGTAGCGCGACCTTTCCAATGATTTGCCCCTCCTTTACGACGATTTGACCTCCGCCTATCTCTGCAAGCTGGTTCACTGCCAGGGCCATGTTTTCTTCATCCGTCCCTACAACGATCATCTGGTGGCAATCATGAGCCACCGTAGAGGCAATCGCACAACGGGCGTTGAATTGAAAACCCTTCACTAAACCGATCTGCACCTTACCGGTAGACCGATGGCGCTCGACCAGCCCGATTTTTGCCAGGTCCCGATCCATATCGACTTTAACTTCACCGTCCACTGGATCGACCGTCATTCGAAGATGG
>Ga0154774_1068_pt1 | contig 19306 bp, 22 predicted proteins | sample Rifle2008BG16ft_FD_105782 | JGI IMG/M metagenome (GOLD analysis project Ga0154774, IMG submission 105782) | Chloroflexi bacterium RBG_16_57_11
CCTTGCGAGATCAATACCCAACTACTCTGATCGCTTGTAAAGGTGCTGAGATGTAAACTACTTCTCGTTCATCGTCGCAGGCTCATCCCTGCATTCATCCGCCTGACAGTCTGATCCACGCCCTCGCTCGGCGTGTCAGACGGTTCGGGGGCCGGCCGGTTTCCTCCTTGAGGTTCGCCCTCGCACTTAAGCTTGAACCGCCCCCGAACCGTGGCGCTGACACCCTGGATAACGTAAGGTGAGCTGCCTGCCCGGCACGCTCGGATACCAGGATAGGGCTAACAGCGCCCGCCAGCTTCCGCTGGTCGCTGTCACACTCTGCTCGCCGTGGCTCTGTTGTTCAGGTTGAGCGATGTGGTTCATACTGCTGGCCTGCGACTCCATTAGTCTGCCTTTTGCGAGCTGTCTTCTTGCGCTTTTTCTCCGGTTTGACAGAAAGGTCTTGACATCATGATAGTAAGCTTATCCGTTCATTAATTGAGTATAGCGAATTTGGATAAGGTTTGTCAAGTAGTATAGGGAAGTTAACCGTAACTTTAAATAAACCCTGGTGTTTTATGAAAGAAGGATTACAATATGGTTAAACCATGTTAATATCAAAACCATAAACTAAGGAGAATCATATGACCGCTAGTGCAACCGATTTTGAAACCAAGCAAACCCCTTGGTGGCTGATCTTGATGGGCGGCATCCTGAGCGTTGTGATCGGCGTGCTGCTGCTCACGTTACCCGTCAAGACCGTATTCGCCCTGACCCTGGCTCTAGGTTTCTACTGGATAATTCAGGGCCTCTTCACTCTGGTTGGGATGTTCATCGACCATTCAGCCTGGGGCTGGAAGCTTTTCATCGGCATCCTGAGCATCCTGGCTGGTATTGTTATCTTGCGATATCCGATATCCAGTGCGGTGGTTATCCCTGCCGTCTTTATCCTGATATTGGGCATTCAAGGCCTGATTTACGGCATTGTGATGCTCATCATGGCTTTCAAAGGCGGCGGCTGGGGAGCCGGTATCTTGGGCGCATTGAGCATCATATTCGGCCTTATCCTGATGGCAAATTGGGCCAGCCTGGCTGCAGTCGTCACCCTGGTTTGGGTGGCTGCCTTCTTTGCCCTGTTTGCCGGCATTGTGCAGATCTTCCAGGCTTTCCGCCAGCGCGCCGAGTAAAGGGAAATTACGTATTCAATCAACGGGTATAGAGCCGTGTGAATGCTCTATACCCGTTTTTGGTTTCTATATTGGTGATGATGCCGTTTACCTCCCCCAAGAGACGGATAAGAACCCAATTGTAAAACCCATCGATTATATTCAAAACCTTAGAATTTTATGCTTACAACAGTCTTTACACGATCATCCCCCTGCGGGCATTGTGATCTTCGCCAGCACCGGCAGGTGATCTGAGCCGGCATCCTCGCCGATCCAGGCTTCGACAACGCTCAACGATTGTGTGTACCAGATATAGTCCACGCGCAACATGGGTAGCATCGGTATCCAGCTCAATATGCGGTTGAGCCACAAGAAGCGTTTCCATGGCCCGAGCCGTTTTGGCAAGGTGTGCCCCCGGCTTGTGCCCGCGGTGCCATAAGCATCCCGCAGACCGGCGGAGAGCAGGTAGGTGTACTCCAGGCGCGTATCCGCCAGGTTAAAATCTCCAAGCAGAAGGCATGGATCGGCTTCCATCGTCAACCTGACCAGCTCCTGGATCTGGCGCCAGGTCGGCTTGTCGAAACGGACTCCAACCCAGGTCGGCCGCGGTGGTGGTGGATGAGCATTGAGCAGGGTCAACGTACGGCCTTCGACCTGGATGCAAGCCTGCAGATCAGGGCGTTCTGGGCCTAAGTCCAGCAGCTTTGCAGCTAAGATCGGAAAATGGCTCAATAGAGCTTTACCGGCGAATCCGCCTGGATGTAAACTTCGATAGGGGTATTCTCGAGATAGCCCTGTCTCGATGGCTTGTGCCTGGGCATGACTGACTTCCTGGAGGGCAATCACATCCGCCTCGCTTGCCCGCAATATCGGCACAAGCCACTCCGGTCTGGCTCGCCCGTTGCCAACATTGTAAGTCATCACTGTAACGGGCAGAGATGTATTTGGAAGATTTACTCCAATCATGCCTTGAGGCTCTTTTTAATTTCGTCCAGCTTGGCTTGCAGCTCTGCCATGGTTTGCTCGTGTTGGGCCTGGTGCTCGTCCAGCAGGCGCTGGATTTCATCCAGGCCGTCGCTCGCATTCTTGGGGAAGAGCGCATTCGCAAGAGGCCGAGCCCTCGGACCGGTTTTGCGCGGCCTTCGGAACCAATCCGCCAGGTAGCTGGTCAGCACGCTGAACAGGCCCACCCCGGCGGTCATCACCAGGATCCCCACGATCCGTCCGTCGGTTGTCACCGGGTAGCGATCGCCATAACCGACGGTTGCGACGGTTACATAGGCCCACCACAACGCATCTCCGGCCGTCTGGATATTGGCCTGCGGGCTTTGCGATTCGGCTCTGAGGACGGCGATCCCAGATACCTCGAAGATCACCAATGCAGTAAAGATCACCACCAGCAGCGTGCTTTGGGCCCGTTGCCGTACAATAATGCCCCCCACCTCGGTCAGGTCATCCCGGCGGAATTTTCGTCCCAGAATGAACACTCGCGCCAGCCTGGCCACGCGCAGGCCTAACACAGGTAAGCTTCCCAAGAAGTCCATCCAGCCATAATACCGGAAGAGATAAGCGCGCTTATCGCGAGCACGGATCAGGCGGACAAAGAAATCTAACAGCAGAAAGGCACTGATGATATATTCGATGATCTGGATCACGTTGCGGGTGTATGGCTCGATCGCGAGAATCCATAGCACGTTGTTCACGATCGAGAGCAGCGTGACCAGCAAGACGAACAGCTCATAGTTCGCGTTGATGATTAATTCTTGCTTTTGATCGGTCTCGTGCATAAATCTACACCGCGCATGGTGGTGAACACCTGTCGGTCGAGCCTCACCACCCACCATCGGTAGCAGGATCTGGCTTCAGGCGCTCAGCGAGGATCCGTCACTCGCGCTCTCGGCTAATCTTGAGGAGGTCCAAATCCTCCAGCCAGATCTCTAGCCAGGACCACCGATCCAGGCTCACTCTGCCGCCTCCGTGGCTCCTGGCTCTGGCTCCAGAGCGACCGGAGTATCCAACGCCTTCCAGCGCCGGACGAGCACGCGAATGACTTCTACCTGGGTGTAGGCTACATACACCATGAAAATCGTCAGAATGATAGCAGCCAGGCCAAAAGCGAGCGGCACCGAGGCTTCCAGCTTCGACGCCAGGTCTTCTAAAGCCGCCAGAGCCCGGTCTAATTCTGAAAGCTTTGCACTCAAATTGTCTAAGCCCTGGGTCACTCTGTCTGCGGCTTGCGTGATACGGCCAACCCCGGTTGCCACTCCTGACCGGAAATCCTGGATATCTTGCCTCAGCTCCTCGATCGTTGCTTGCGTATCCGCCACGGTTTGAACGATCTCAGTAACCGTGTCTTCGCTCAAACCGGGCAGGTTGACGAAGGGTAAGCGGTTGATCGAACGGTAAGTGTTGATCCCAGCGGTGAGGAATTCGCGCACCGTGCTCAGCGTCTGCTGGACACGGTCGATGGTCGCGTTCAACCTTTCTTCCTGCTCGGCTGGCAATAGCGTGGCGACCAGGCCTTTGTCTTCTATATTTTGGCTGACCATCAGACTGATCTCAGACACCTCACTGGAGATCTGGCGCAGCTCCTGGCTATCCTGGTCGATCCGCGCAGCAACCACTCGTAAGCCACCGGCGGTTTTGGCGGTAGCGTTAAGCAAGTTTTGAGTAACATCGACCAAAGTCTGCTCGAAAATCCACGTGCCGATCACGCCCACCGTACTGAACACCAACACCAGCACACTGAGCGTGATTGCAGTGCCATACCATACTTTGCGTAAAATCCGCTTGGTCTTTTGCTGTTGGTCCATGACCTGTGTCTCTCCTAGCCCGCACCGCAATGATATCTCTGGCTTAATCTGACAGAATCCAGCTTAGCACGGTGCTGACAATGCTGATGATAATGCTGCCCAAAAAGGCATACCACAGCCTCTCCAGCAAACCGCCCTGGATCGAAAGTAGATCTCCAGCGATCCCGGCGGTTATCAGTAACATGAGCATGTTAATGACCAGGGTAAAAAGGCCCAGGGTGAGAATGGTGATTGGAAGCGCTAGAAGCCTGACGAACGGGCGGATCAGCGCATTTACCAGGCCAAAGATGATCGCCACGATTAAGATCCCCCCAATATTCGCGGTGAGGTCGATATTGGGCAGGATCAATGCTGTAATCCACAGCGCCACCGCGTTAATGAGTATTCTTAGAACCAGTTTCATTAATTCGATCCTCCTCGTCAGTTATTGGATGTGTCTGCCCGCGCCATGCCGCCCGTCCCTGTGAAAATGCGACCGATGAGCAGGTTATAAGAGTAGATTTCCTTAAGAAGCTCGAAAAGAATGGATTGTTTTTTCATTCGGATAATAACACTTATGGAGAATTAACATGATTATAATCCAACTCTCATTGGCTGACAAAATTTACCGGTTCCAAGTGTTCCGACTGCAAGTTTTCAAAAAATAGAATCACATCGGACTGAAAACTCGTAAAACCACCGGGAAATCCGTGAAAATTGAATGTCCGGAGCAATGTCAGGCACCGGCTGGTATAATTTGTATAGTGTCAGAATCTCAGCAGGTCTCGGTCATCGTTGGTTTTGTCGCAGATCTGATCTTTGCCACACGTATCGAAGATGTTGCCCAACGCCTCGGGTATCGTATGGTTTGGATTGAGCGACTCGCGCAGCCTTCCTCGGCTGCGGAAGATCTACCTGTTCGGCAGCTTGCAGAGCATCTGGTCGGTCCTGGCGCGGCGCTGATCGACCGCTTGACCGCCTTAAGACCTGCTTTGATCTTATTCGACCTGGGGAATCCGGAGATCCCATGGCGAGAATGGGTCGCTTTGCTCAAATCAGTTCCGGCTACCCGGCGCTACCCGGTGGTGTGCTATGGGTCGCATGTGGATGCAGCCACGCTACTCGATGCTGAGCATGCCGGAGCGGACGCAGTACTCCCACGCTCACGCTTCATGGCCGATCTGCCAGCCCTGATCCAGCAATATGCCAGAAATGTGGACTTCGAGGCCCTGGTCCAGACTTGCCAGGAACCTCTCTCTCCGCGAGCGCGGCATGGGATTGAGCTGTTCAACAAAGGAGAGTATTTCGAAGCCCACGAGGTTCTGGAACAGGCGTGGAATGAAGATGAGACCCCGGGACGGGAGCTTTACCGCGCCATCCTGCAGGTGGCGGTAGCGTATTTACAGATAGAGCGAGGTAACTATAGCGGCGCACTGAAGATGTTCTTGCGTATGCGGCAGTGGATTGACCCGCTGCCAGAATTGTGCCGCGGAGTGGAGGTGGCTCAGCTGCGAGCCGACGCCCGCCGGGTATACGATCAGATCCTGGCGTTAGGTCGCGCCAGCATAGCCGAATTTGACCGCAGTATGTTTCAGCCTGTGCGTTATACTATCCCCAGTGATTTCACGGGTGAGCCATGATCTCGTTGGAGCTCGCACATCAATTGAAGGGGGCCGGTTTGCATTGGCAGCCGGCGTTGAATGATTTTTTTGCGATCCCCGATCGAGGCATGGATGAGCTTGTCTTTGTGATCAGCGACCTGCTGGCAACGCTTGAGACTTTGCACAGCCAGGAGATCGTAGCTTTCCAGGGCGCTTCGGAGTGGGCGCTGGATGACCTGGCAACCGGCGAGCTGGTTTGGCTCCCGCGTGAGGATCAAGTCCGCCAGGCGCTCGAAGCAGCCCTGTGGGATCGAGGTTGTCAGGCATTACGCCTGGATAGCGATCCGGAGGGTGACCGTTGTTCGTTCGAGCTGCAAAATCAAGCCTTCACCTTCCGCGCCGTGCCAGCCGATGAGGCATATGCTGATGCTCTTTTACACCTGCTAAAATTATGACTGCTAATTCCATTCAAGTATCGCCTGATTGGCGGGCGCTGGACCTGGATAATCTAACCGGGATTTTGCTGGTTATTGGCGCCTCCGACACTGGGAAATCCACCTTTGCCCGCTATTTATATGATCGCCTGAGGGATCTGGGTCGAAGGGTAGCCTTCATCGATGGTGACCCGGGTCAGAGCACCCTTGGGCCGCCGACCACGCTGACAATGACCTTCAAGCCGGAAGCGTTGGACCAATGGTCCTACGGCCTGCCGCAAACGTGGCGCTACTTCATCGGCTCAACCACACCGCAAGGGCACATGTTATCTGTGTTGGTCGGTGCAGTGCGATTGACGCAGGCGGCACAACAAAATGGTGCCCAGGTGGTGGTCTATGATACCTCTGGTCTGATTGATCCGACTCGAGGCGGGCTGGCGTTGAAAAATGCCAAGCTCGATCTGCTCCGCCCGAGCACCGTGTATGCGATCCAGCGGGAGAGCGAGCTGGTTCCTTTCTTGCTTCCACTGCGCCGGAGTGGCAGAGCGCAGGTGGTCGAAATACGACCATCTCAGGCAGCGGCGCCCCGTGATGTTGATGTGCGCCGGGAGCACCGGGCACGGCAGTTCGCAAACCATTTTTCAGTAGCGGAGCCCCTGGAGCTGGAATGGAGCCGGATAGCAGTCTATCCATCTCCGGATTTTCGTGTGCGGCGACTGGTGGCGCTCGAAGACTTTTTAGGTTTCACCCTGGGATTGGGGATCGTACTGTCGGCGAATCGCTCGGAACAGCACGTTCGCTTGCTCACCCCGCTGCGGTCCTTGGCAGGTGTGGCTGCAATCCGTCTGAGCGATGTGCTTGTAAACCCGGATAATTTTCAAGATGAGCGGGTAACGGGCTGATGCGACCTTCCCTGTCTATTTGAATATGGATTAGAAAAATTCACCAAGGTATTGGTCCTGGTGATCCAAAAATAGAAAGAGATTAAAATCCATGGAATTTTCAAATTTAATCGCCAGCCGTTATAGCGTGCGTGCCTTCCGGCCTGATCCGGTTGAAGACGAGGTGCTCCATCGTGTTCTCGAGGCTGCTCGCCTGGCTCCAACTGCATGTAATCTACAGCCTTTCCAGATACTTGTCCTCCATACCCACGGACGGGAGACTGAGCTGCGTCGAATCTACCGCCAGCCCTGGTTCGTCCAGGCGCCCTTGATTTTGTGCGGAGTCGGTCTGCCCAGGGATAGCTATGTACGATCCGCCGATCAGCGTCGCTACCTCGATGTGGATGTAGCGATCGTGATGGATCATCTGATCCTTGAGGCGACCAACCAGGGCCTGGGAACTTGCTGGATAGCTGCTTTCAATGCCAGGGCTGCCCGCGAGATCCTGCGCTTGCCGGATGAGGTCGAACCACTGATCTTCACCCCGTTAGGTTATCCAGCCGACACCCCGGCCCAGAAAGAACGCAAGCTATTAACTGCACTGGTTCGTTATGAGCATTGGTGATCGTGAATGGATTACGTTAAAAACATCACGCGCCAATTACAGATTCGAGCCGATCAAGCTGTTGCATCGATCGAGCTGCTCGAGGCAGGCAACACGATCCCCTTCATCGCCCGCTACCGTAAGGAGGCCACACAAAATCTGGACGAAGAGCAGCTCCGCCAGATAAGCGAATTGCTTGAAAAATTACGCTCTTTGGATGAGCGTCGCCAGACGGTGCTCAAAACCATTGAGGAGCAGGGGAAGCTAACCCCGGATCTCTACGCCCAGATCGAGGCGGCACAGACGCTGACCGCCCTGGAAGACCTGTACCAACCATACAAACCCAAACGGCGCACCCGTGCCAGTATCGCCCGCGAGCGGGGGTTGCAACCACTGGCTGACTCGATCTTGCGGCAGGCCCACACAATGCAGTCGCTTGAACAGCTCGCTTTGCCGTACCTGAATGATGAGGTCTCAAGCGTCGAAGAAGCCTGGTCCGGGGCGCGGGATATCGTCGCTGAGGTGATTAGCGATCACCCTGAGGTACGACGCCTGACCCGTGAGAAAGCCATGCAGTGGGGCCTCCTGCGCAGCCAGAAGGTCGATATTGCAGTGGATGAAAAGCAGATATACGCATTGTATTACGAGTTCGAGCTGCGAGTCGACCGTCTACGCCACCACCAGGTCCTGGCAATCAATCGCGGCGAAGCGGAAAAAGTGTTGCATGTCAGCGTGTTCGTACCGGAGCGGGACTGGCAGTATGCAGTAGAGAATGTCTTCCACCTCGACCGCCACTCATCGCTCGCCGGGCAGCTCAAGGAAGCCATCGCAGATGCTGCCGAGCGACTGCTGCTGCCAGCCATCGAGCGCGATGTCCGCCGCCTCCTTACGGAGAAGGCAGAAGCGCACGCCATCGGGGTCTTTGCAGAGAACTTACGCGCCCTGCTCAGCCAGCCGCCGCTGGCTGGCCATACGGTCCTGGGGATCGATCCGGGTTTTCGTACAGGATGCAAAGTCGCTGTAGTCGATCCCACCGGTAAGCTGCTCGACATTGACACGATCTACCCGCACGAGCCACACAAAAAATGGGATGCGGCGTTGAAAACCCTCGCGGCACTGGTCGCCCGCCATGCAGTGACATTGGTTACGATTGGCAACGGCACAGCCTCGCGTGAGACCGAGCAGCTTGCTTCAGAGCTGATTCGCCAGCTTGAAGTCGCGGGATCGGCGCAAGGCGATCCTACCGTAAAATATCTGATCGTCAACGAGGCGGGGGCGAGCGTATACAGCGCCAGCCCACTGGCGCGATCTGAGTTACCCGACCTGGACGTCAGCCTGCGCGGCGCGGCCTCGATCGCCCGTCGCGCCCAGGATCCGCTGGCGGAACTGGTCAAGATAGACCCCAAATCCATTGGTGTGGGGATGTACCAGCACGATGTGGACCAAAAACAGCTCGGAATGGCATTGCAGGGTGTGGTGGAGAGTGTAGTCAATCAGGTGGGCGTGGATATCAACACAGCTTCCCCGGCCTTGCTGACCTATGTTGCCGGGGTAGGTCCAAAATTGGCGGAAAAAGTCGTCTTGCACCGCGAGCAACAAGGTCCCTTCCCAAGCCGCCTGGCGCTGCGCCAGGTCCCGGGCCTGGGGCCGAAGGCGTTCGAGCAGGCGGCTGGTTTTTTGCGCGTGCGCCAGGGCGAGAATCCACTGGATGCCAGCGCAATCCACCCGGAAAGCTATCCCATCGCGCAAAATGTGATGGAGAAGGCCGCTATAACCATGGGAACGCCGCCTCCAGAGCGTAAAAGCGCGTTGGAGGCTTTGCTCGAGCGCCAGCCGCTAGAAAATCTGGCCGCGGACCTGGGCACAGGTGTGCTGACTCTGAGTGATATCCTGGAGCAGCTCGTCCGTCCTGGACGAGACCCACGTCAGGATTTACCGGCGCCGGTGCTGCGCAGTGATGTGCTAAAGATGGAAGACCTTACAGTGGGCATGCGCCTCAAGGGTACTGTGCGTAACGTGGTGGATTTCGGCGCCTTTGTGGACATTGGGGTGAAGCAAGATGGCCTATTGCATCGCTCTCAGATCCCGCCAGGAGTGGCGCTGAAAGTGGGCGATGTAGTTGATGTGGCTATCCAAAAGGTGGAGGTTGAGCGTGGGAGAATCGGCCTGGGCTGGACTCATTGAATCGTAATCTCAAAGAAAAACACCAGGCGGAGGATGTCCCACCTATCGTCAAATTTGGATCCATCAGGAAAAATATTTGGAGAGATGTAAATGATACTATCCATAAAAGCAGCCGATATCGTTTCTTCTGTGGTCGATGCGATCATTGTCAATTTATTCGAGGGCGTGAACGAGCCCAAAGGTGCAACCGGTGCCGTAGATCGTGCGCTGGGAGGTGCGATCAGCGAGCTGATTGCCGAGGGCGATCTGCGTGGCAAGGCAGGCGAGGTGGCGGTGCTCTACCCGCGCGGTGCGATCCCGGTGAGGCGGGTTCTGGTGGTCGGCCTGGGCAAGCCAGAATCCTTAGACCTGGAGGTCGTGCGCCGGGCTGCAGCAACGGCGATCAAGCGGGCGCGTGAGCTGAACACCAAAACTGTTGCCACCATCGTCCACGGAGCGGGGGTCGGCGGACTGGGTCTGGAAGAAGCTGCCCAGGCAGTCGCCGAAGGCTCGCTGCTGGGATTGTATCGCTTCGACGCACCCAAGCACCGTGAGCCAGCCAACCAGGTTGAAGCATTGACAGTTGTGGAGCTCGATCCAGCCAGGCTGGCAGAGGTCGAGGCTGGGGTTCGAGCTGCCGAATCGATCATACACGGGGTGTTCCTGGCGCGCGATCTGGTCAACCTGCCGCCCAACATCGCCACGCCTACCCGTATGGCCGAGGCTGCACGAAAGATCGCCGAGGCTCACGGGATGACGTTGACCGTGGGTGACCGGGAGTGGGCTACCGAGCGCGAGATGGGCGGCTTCCTGGCGGTGGCCAAGGGCGCTGGCGAGCCGCCATATTTCATTGTGCTGGAACATAACGCCAACCGGACCGACCTGGATACGGTGGTGCTTGTGGGGAAAGGCATCACTTTTGACACCGGCGGCATTTCGTTAAAACCAGCGGAGAAGATGGAGGAGATGAAGTCAGATATGGCCGGGGCGGCGGCCGTTTTGGGCGCCATGCATGTCGTTGGCCTCCTGAACCTGCCTTTGCGGGTGATCGGGATCACCCCCTGCACCGAGAATATGCCCGACGCCAATGGCTACCATCCGGGGGATATCATCACCGCAAGTAATGGCAAGACCATCGAAATAATCAGCACCGACGCCGAAGGACGGCTGATCCTGGCAGACGCCCTGGTTTATGCACATCAATTTCAGCCCAAGGCAGTAGTCGACCTGGCCACTCTAACCGGGGCGTGCGTGATCGCCCTGGGCGAGATGGTGGCGGCGGGCATCTTCTGCACGGACGAGTGGCTGCAGGCAAAACTGGTCGCCAGTGGCGTAACGACAAGCGAGCGCTTGTGGCCGCTGCCGCTTTGGGATGATTACAAAGCCAAGATCAAATCATTGGTGGCGGATATGCTCAACAGTGGCGGGCGCTACGGTGGTGTTGGCGGTTCGGCGATCTTCCTCAAGGAATTTACCGACTACCCCTGGGCGCATGTGGACATGGCCGGTATGGCGCTGATCACCAAGAAAATCCTGGAGACGCCTTACAATTCACTCGGCGCTACTGGTTTCGGTGTGCGACTCCTGGTGGATTTCCTGCGGAAGTGGTAGCCTTATAGAATTAATTTGTTGATATGTAAATCCGAGAAATCGCCGGACGATATCAAGCAGCTGTGTCCAATCCTTATCCCTTTCCGTGGCGGATGGCCGGTCTGCTTTCCCTGGCAAGCCTGCGTGGCGAGCAGCGCTCTTTCAGAAGCGATGCCATTGCGGAGATCGATAAGCTAAGTCCGCCGCTGAAAGTAATCGGGAAGGCGAAAATCCCTGGCCCGTGTGTAATAACTGTCAACCATTACACCCGTCCTGGCTTCCAGGCCTGGTGGCTGGCGCTTGGGGTCAGCGCGGCGCTGGAAGTCGAGCTGCATTGGATCGTCACATCCGCCTGGCGTTATGCGGACCAGCTGCGAAGCTGGACAATCACACCGGTAAGCACCTGGATCCTGAAGCGAACCGCGGCGGTATACGATTTTACCCGGATGCCGCCAATGCCACCGAGGCCGGAGGAAGCGGGGCTCAGGGCTCAGGCGGTTCTGGAAATCGTACGCTATGCCAGGAAGGCGGATTGCCCGGTGATCGGGCTGGCGCCAGAAGGTGGTGATTTTTCTTCACCCGGTGAAGTCACAGAGTTACCACCCGGTTTGGGACGCTTGATGTTACACCTGGCTGGGGTTGGCATGGCCGTGCTCCCGGTGGGAGCGTTCGAAGCGAACGGCCAATTTTGCCTGAATTTTGGCCAGGCTTACCACCTTACACCGCCACTGGTGACCAGCCGCAAGGCGCGCGATGTCTGGGCTCGCCAGGTCGTGCGAACGAAGATTCAGGAATTGTTGGAAAAATGACAAAACCTCGGCGCCTCCTTGATCTGCTTGTGTTGAACGCCTATTGGGTTGGGCTGTCATTCATGTGGAACAGCCTGCATGTGATTATCCTGCCGGCCGTCCTGTTGCTGCTGGTACCTGATTCGTTTAAAAACACCTACCTGGGTCTGCTGACCTTCTCAGGTCTGGTCATTGCCATGATCGTCCAACCGGTGTCGGGTGCGATCAGCGACCAGTGGGTGTCCCCGTTGGGTCGCCGGCGACCGCTGATCCTGCTGGGAACAGCTTTTGATTTCGTATTCCTGGCGGTGCTGGCCTGGGCGGGTGGGTTGGCCTGGCTGGCGCTCGGCTATTTCGGCTTGCAGGTCAGCTCGAACCTCGCCCACGGGCCTTTGCAAGGCTTGTTGCCCGACCAGGTGCCGGAAGATCAGCTCGGCAGAGCCAGCGGGTTCAAGAACCTGATGGATATGACCGGTTTGGTCGCTTCAGCGCTGATCGTTGGGCGAGTGCTTGATCCTCAAGCGCTCCATCCGATCTCTGCGATCGGCCTGGTGGTAGCGATCCTGGCGGTCAGCGCGGCGGTGACGATCATCGGTGTGCATGAGCAGCCCTCAGTGCGTGTTGACAAGGCAACAAAACAGTCTCTCTTTGAAGCCTTCCGAATCGACTGGCATACCCACAGCCGTTTCGCCTGGCTGGTCGCTTCCCGGATGTTCTTCCTGCTGGCGATTTATGGCATCCAGGTGTTTGCCTTGTATTTCCTGCGTGATGTGCTGAAGGCAGAAAATCCGGTCAAGCTGACCGGGGACTTGCTGGCATCCATCACGCTTGCCTTGATTTTTGCTGCACTGGCAGGCGGCTGGTTAGGCGACCGGTTAGGACATACCCGCATGTCATACCTGGCCTGCGCTGTCGGGGGTTTAGGCTGCCTGTCGATGTTGTTGGCGCGCACACCTGCTGCGGTGCTGGTCTTCGGCACCATCCTTGGAGTGGGTATCGGGTTGTTCCTGACCGCAAACTGGGCCTTGCTCAATGAGCTGGCGCCGGTTGCCGAAGCGGGCAAGTTCATGGGCTTGACCAACCTGGCGACGGCTGGGGCGGGCGCGCTCGGACGCCTGGAGGGCCCATTCATTGATCTGTTGAACAACGCCCGCCCAGGCGCCTGGTGGGGCTATTCGGGGCTGTTTCTGATGGGGGCGGTTTCGATCGCAGTGAGCGCTGTGCTTCTGGCTAAGGTCGGTAAAATCCACCGATAAGGCATGGTGTATGATGGGAACTATCTTATGGATCTTACAAACTATCTTGTGCATCAAATTTATCTCTGTGGCATACACGCATGGCTTGCGAAGGGAAAATACCGAAATGCAGCTGGCGAAACAGAAGCTGGGGACGCCCGCACAGCCGTTGCTGATGCTGGTTGCCCTGGTTACGTTTCTGGGTGGCCTCAGCTTGGTCTTACCAGCGGTGAGCGGGTCGCTTTCCTGGCTAGTACCTTGGGCGGCAGCGTTGCTTGCCGGGATGCTGCTGCTGTCGATTGGTTTCCACATCGCCACACGTGAATCCCCCAAGGTTTGGGTCAGCCTGATCCTATTTGCTCTTGCCGCTTTCGTCGCCTATGGACGCTGGTTGATCGCTCCCTTGTGAGCTGTGTCTGACAAATAATCCTCGCCTTTGCTGTATTGCCTTTCATTGAGCAACAATGAAACGTTTAGACATTGTGCGCCTGCGGCTCCGTAATCAGTGCATCAGTGAAGCTCCCCTCAGAACACCGAGAGAGGTGGTAGGATGGCTGGCCGCCGTTCAAGCCCAAGATTATGCAGGCGCCAAATGGGCACTCGGACTGCGGTTGCATGGTGTCACGGATGACGACCTAGACCAAGCCTTTACGGATGGATCTATCCTTCGCACCCATCTGCTTCGACCTACCTGGCATTTCGTAACACCAGACGATATCCGTTGGTTGTTGGCCCTCACAGCGCCACGCGTGCATGCAGTCAACGCTTACATGTATCATAAGTTAGAATTGGACAGGGCTGTCCTTGAGCGTTGTATGACTGTGCTGGACAGAGCACTGCGAAACGGCCGACACCTTACCCGCAATGAATTGGGGGATGTTCTCCAGCAAGACGGAGTTGCGACTAATAATGGATTGCGATTAGGCTACATCATGATGTCCGCCGAATTGGACGGCCTGGTTTGTAGTGGTGCACGGCGTGGAAAACAATTCACCTATGCGTTATTGGAAGAACGCGCCCCGCAAGCCATGACCCTCGAACGCACGGAAGCACTGGCCGAGTTAGCCCACCGATACTTTTTGAGCCGCGGGCCGGCCACTGTGCATGACTTTGCGAAATGGTCAGGGTTAACCATCACCGATGCCAGGCATGGTCTGGAAGCCGTCAGTTACCGGTTGCAACAGGAAGTGATTGATGGTAAATACCATTGGTTTTCGCCATCTACACCATCTTTAAACCTTGATTCCCCGACCGCGTATCTGTTGTCCATTTACGACGAATATATATCTGGCTACAAAGATCGCAGTGCGATAGGAGAAATTGAGGTTGGGGTTAAACTAGCCGCATTGGGTAATGCCTTAAGCTATGTCATCATGGTCGATGGCCAAATCGTGGGTAGTTGGAAGCGCACACTCAGAAAGGATGTAGTAGTCATCCAGACGAATTACTTCAGAATGTTAACCAAAGCAGAAAATCAGGCTGTCGCCCTGGCGGCACAGCGCTATGGTGACTACCTTGGACTGCCAGTGATCTTATGAAAGGATTAAACACATGCGTACAGCCTGGTGGAAAGAAAGCGTCGTCTATCAAATCTATCCGCGCAGTTTCGCTGACAGCAACGGCGATGGGATTGGGGATCTGCGCGGCATCCTTCAAAAGCTGGATTACCTCGCGGAGTTAGGCAACAATGTCGTGTGGCTCAGCCCGGTGTATAAATCGCCCAACGACGATATGTGACGGTTTTCGAGCTGCCAGGTGAGATCGTTTTCTCTGGCAACGAATTGCTGATTAGCAACTACCTTATCGAGGCGGCGCAGGACATCCGGCGGTTTAAGCTACGTCCCTATGAAGCGCGCGTTTACCGGCTGTGGTGATAAAAACGTCCTAGTGAAATACCAAATTGATTGATAAGATCGTCATCCGAAAGGAGAGAAAATGAGCGACCAACCCTCTCTGATCAGTAATGCATTTAGAACCTTCATGAGCGAAGCTCCACAACGCGCCCAGGCGTGGAGCTCGGTGGTTCAGAGCCTGGCGAGTGCCAGTGTCCTGGACAAAAAGACGGCTGCGCTGGCTTATCTGGCCGTGCTTGCCGCGCTGGGCCTAGAAAGAGGGGTTCCCTTTCATGTTCAAACAGCCAGGCAGGCCCGCGCCTCACGGGATGAAGTGATCAGCGCCATCCTGGTTTGTTTGCCCGCTGCAGGTCATCGTGTCACGCAGGTTTTGCCAGCTGCAATTGCGGCCTTTGATGCAGCATAAAGTCCAGCGACTCGATCACCCGCAGATCTAAGTCTTCACCCGCACGCTGGAGGATGACCGGTTAGCGGTAGTCTTGAACTTCTCAAAGATTGCGACGGTCTTCGAGCTGCCGGGCGAGGTCACTTTCCCCGGCAGTATGCTGTTGATCAGCAATTACGCCGTAGATCCCTGGGATGACATTCGGCGGATTGAGCTGCGCCCGTATGAAGCAAGCGTTTACAGGCTTGTAAGTTAATTAGGCTTTTCGGACACGGATAAACACGGATCTGCATGTGTTAATTGTTATTCTTGACGCTTGTCTGTGTTCATAGGTGTTCCAAGTTAGCTGAAATCAGTAAAAACGCTGCCTGCAGTTGCGGAAGTAAGGTTTTGAGATATATGATAGAATAGCGCCCTCAGCTAGCAGATTATGCAGCATCTTCAGGTTCTCTGCCCTTTCCCGAAAGAATTTCTTATTGCCAAGCCTCTCGGAAATTATCGCGACAAAATCGAGGCACGTGTTTTTAAAAGTTGAGCCAACCTCCAGGTCTCCTTGGTCAAATCTGTTCCTGTTGACATTCCTGGCGGCCTTCGCCTACGGCTTCTTTGAATGGTTGTTTCTCGTTACGAAACCATCTTTTATGAGCGCCCTAGGATTACCAAGCAAACTTGAAATCCTACTGTTATCGAGTTTGTTGTTGTATTCGATGTCCGCCCTTTTGTTGATTCCATTCGCTTTGATCGGGTTGCTGCCTTTAGTACGGAAGCATGTGTTTCGATTGATCGCCATCTGTGCAATCCTTCCAGGTGTAATCCTGGGCTCTCTTTCTTTGCTATTGGTTGATAATTTCACATATACAGTCTTCTCCTTCGGTATTGTGACGTCACAAACATGGATTCGTGGGATCTATGGGGTTTTGTTTTTGATTGCGGTTGCCCTGTGGTGGTTCTATGTCACGAGAAAGATCGGAGAGATCACCTGGACCCGTTCATCAACCCTAGTTCAGAAAGTTGTAATCTCTGGGCTGGTCCTGTCTTTTCTGGCTCCAGCTCCGATCGTCGCCTATCGAGTATTCAATCAACACCAGCGGAACCCTATAAAGTTATTTGCATCCGGTAGCAGGCCAAATGTTCTCATAATCACGACCGACGGATTATCTGCCACCAATCTATCCGTTTACGGTTATGAACGCAAAACGACACCTAATCTTGAAAAACTAGCCCGATCATCGTTAGTTGCTGAGAACGCCTTTGCAAATGCAAGCTCCACCACGGGGTCGCTGGTCTCCTTATATACGAGCAAATCACCTTTTAGAACAAGGGTCCTGTATCCGCCGGATGTTCTACGCGGCGCCGATGCTTATCAGCATTTGCCCGGTATCTTGAAGTCCTTGGGCTATTACAATGCCCAATTTACTATGCCCCATTACTCAGACACTTTAACCCAAAACGTTCTGGATGGTTTTGACATAATTAACGGACGAGATGTATCTGAAATTGGGAGCATCTCCACATTTAACCACTTCATGCCAATCAATGAGGCCAATTTTATTCATGAGCTATACCAACGCCTGGTGGAGCGTCTCGGCCACATTTTCTATATCGCTGACACGGAGAATCCTTACTCTCAGGTGACACAGCCAGCAAAAAGAATCGCGGATTTGGTGAAAATCCGTAAGTCGCTTAAACTGCTGGAAACATCAAGCAACCCGGTTTTCATCCATATTCACTTGATGGGCACGCATGGACCGCTATGGCACCCGGAAAAACAAATTTATTCGTCTGGTCAAGACGTAAACCAGCAGGAACCATGGAATGTGGATTTTTACGACGATAGTATTCGGGGTTTTGATAAATCGATTGGTATGATGATCAAAGAGCTGACTCGAAAGGGATTACTTGAGAATACGATCATCATCATCGGAAGCGACCACGGCAAAAAATGGGATAGTCTTCAAAGAATTCCCCTGCTCATACGCTTCCCGCACGGAGCCCATACTGGCGTCATCAAGGTGAATGTCCAGAATATGGATATCGCGCCGACAATACTTGATTTCCTGGGATTGAACAAACCTGAATGGATGGATGGCGAATCACTCTATAAGATTGGCTCGACCCAACGACCGATCATAACCGCCATGAACGCTAACTTTTTGCTAGTATCAAACGGAGATAGCTTACTCCAAACGGATCAGGCAAAAGTTGCACCTCCGTTTTACCAGTTTAGTACTATATCAAGCATCAATTGCCAAAGGTGGGATCAGCTATGGCTCCTCGATCACATTCTGGACATCGGAGAAATTGATGCACACACCTCTCCATGTAGAGAAGGCGATCTCATCGGCGAAGAACGAGCTTTCAATCTCTTTGTAGATTATCTCAAAGCATATGATTTTGACGTTTCTTCGTTAAAAGATTATGGAAAGATATCCATCAAACCATAGATTCTTAGAAATTCTAGGCAGGTTTTTTTCGCAGAAGTCCGTTTCATAAACCATTTCACCCCAGCAGCCTCTCCTCGTAAATCCTGCGAACGGTTTCCTCGATCTCTGGCTCCTGCACTTCCAGGTCGCGGATGCGGAAACGCTCTGAGACCTGGCTGATCAGTTCGGAAGCGCTGATTGCGCTCCGTTCGAAGGTGTAGGTAGCCCGGCTACCGTCGCGCCCCGTCACCTGAGCGCCATCCACGCTGACATTGGCGTAATCTTCAGCGAAATCTACGATCAACTGGCGACTACCACCAAAGCGCTGGCGTAAGTTGTCGAGCTGACCGTCGAATAGTAGTTTTCCTTTGTCAATGATCATCACTCGTTCGCAAAGCTTCTCCACATCCGAAAGATCGTGGGTGGTTAGGATGATCGTCGTGCCACGTTTCCGGTTGATGTGCTGGATGAATTGGCGGATGCGCTCCTTTGCCACCACATCCAGTCCGATAGTCGGTTCGTCCAGGAACAGCAGCGGCGGGTTATGCAGCAGCGCCGCGCACAGGTCGGCGCGCATGCGCTGGCCCAATGAAAGCGAGCGAACCGGGGTGTTCAGGAATTCGTCCAGCTCGAGCAGCTTGCGGAACTCGTCCAGGTTGGTCCGGTAACGCGCCTGCGGGATGCTGTAGATGTGTTGCAGCATGTCCAGCGACTCGATCACAGGCAGGTCCCACCACAGTGTGGTGCGCTGGCCAAAGACCGCCCCAATCTTACCCACGTAGGTCTGACGCTCTCGCCAGGGCAGGTATCCGTTGACTAACAGGTCTCCGCTCGTCGGCACCAGTAGACCCGTAAGCATCTTCAAGGTGGTGGATTTGCCCGCCCCGTTTGGACCCAGGTAGCCCACCAGCTCGCCGCGGCCGATCTCGAAACTGATCCCGTCCACGGCACGCACCCAGCGGCGATCGCGGCTGAACAGGTTCCGCAACGCGCCGAACATCCCCCGGCGATGGACGGCGATCTGGAAGTGCTTATGCAGGTTGTGGACAGAAATGATCGGATTCATAGCCTCATTCTGGATAAACCCCAGGGGTCTCCGAGACCCCTGGGGTTTTTTATACATTACGTTCCCGTGCTCTGGTAGTGCGCCAGCCCAAAACGCCAGAAAGCCAGCCCTAATACAAGAAAACCGCCGCCCACGAAGGGCGCCAGGAAAGGGGCAAAGGATGGCATTCCAAGTGGATCGGGCTTGTCCAGGAAGTACAACGCCGGATAGTAGTTTAGAAAGATCGCCGGGATGATAAAGGTGAAAAAGTTACGCAGCCATTCCGGGTAGATGCTCATCGGGTAGGACATCATCTCGGTGCCGCCATAGGTGAAGATGTTGACCACCTCGATCGATTCGACTGTCC